>Ga0206965_10001_pt2 | contig 99334 bp, 80 predicted proteins | sample Alteio_BWOrgHeat_26_FD_152973 | JGI IMG/M metagenome (GOLD analysis project Ga0206965, IMG submission 152973) | Enriched cells from forest soil in Barre Woods Harvard Forest LTER site, Petersham, Massachusetts, United States -... | ecosystem: Environmental > Terrestrial > Soil > Temperate forest >...
CCCCGTTACAGGCCCATTTGAAGCCAACCTGATCCCACTACCGCGATTCTCATTAGGGGTCCCCAAAATCCAAAAAAGTATGTGTCCTCGATCAGAATGTGAAAAACTCGAGAAAATCGAGAACGGCTAAAAAGCTTCGATGTCAGAACACCTGCTCAGGATGTCAAGACCTACGTAAATCCAGCAGCCAACACTAAGGCCGCAAATTACATCAGATGTTGGGAGTAGAGTAGCTGCTCCAACAGCGCTCAAGTGTGCCAGGCGGCGACCCAGCGAACCGCAGACAGGGCTTATGATTCATTTCAAAAATGTTTCCCTCGTAGGTTTCCTTGCTTTGTTCGGCCTCTCCATTCTTACCGGTTGCGCAGGCGTGGGCCTTACCGGTTCTTCTCCAACCCCTACACCAACACCAGGTGTCGGCACTGGAACACTTCAGAGCGTGAACCACATCATTTTCATGATGCAGGAAAACCGCTCTTTTGACGCTTACTTTGGCAAGATCAATGATTTCAGGGCAAGTGTTGGATTGGGCAGGGATACTGACGACCTCGAAAGCACCTTTACGCTTCAGGCGGATGACGGCAGTAACGTATCCAATTTCCATCTGGGTACCAGCTGTATCTTTAATACCAGCGCCGCATGGACTGAATCACATGGAGACGTTGACAAATTTGGCGTTGGAGACAGTGACCCGGTTCTGATGAATGGATTTCTTCATACCGCTGGATCTCAGGCTATAGGCGATGGTGTTGCCGATACCAAGGGCATTCGCGCCATGGGATTTTATAACCAGTCTGACCTGCCTTCGCCTTATTTCATGGCGACTCAATTTGCTACTTCAGACCGCTTTTATGCGCCGGCGCCCGTACAAACAGAAGATAATCGTCTTTATGCCATGGCAGCCACATCACAGGGACTGGCACATCCCCCGCAAGACACCAATACTCAGCTGACGTCAAAAACGATCTTTCAGCTACTGGATGCAGCCGGCATCTCGTGGAAGATTTATTCAGTAGACAAACAGCCGGATGGATTGCTAATTACCACGTTGCGAAATTTCCAGCCTTATGGCTCTACCAAGCTGGACCACATCTTTCCTATCGCCCAGTTTTTCACTGACTTACAAAACAACACTCTCCCCCAGTTTTCTTACATCGAACCAGGCTTTGCCTCCGGACGGGATGAGCATCCTGGAATCAGCGACAACATTCAAAGCGGCACGGCTTTTATGGCCTCAATCTTCAACGCATTGATCAATAGCCCTTCGTGGAAGGACACGGTTTTTTTCCAGACCTTTGATGAGGCTGGCGGGCTCTTTGATCATGTCAGTCCGATGATCGATGGGCGGCCTATTTTAGAGCTTTCAGTAAGCGCAACGGGCCAGGCAGTTGGACCCGGCCTATATTCAACCGATGCTGCCATTATGCATGTACCCAATCCGGATGGAATCGCCCCGCGCGATTTATTACCCAATGACCGGCCGGGTAACTTTACGCGCACCGGTTTCCGTGTTCCTTTAATCATTGTGTCGCCTTTTGCCAAGGTGCACTTTGTTTCTCACACTCCCATGGACTACACGGCAATTCTCAGGTTCGTGGAAGAGCGCTTTAACTTACCAAATCTGAATGCCCGTGATGCTGCTCAGCCGCTTATGGATGAATTCTTTGATTTCGCTAATTCACCCAACCTGAATCCCGGTGCGCCCCCAAGCCAGCCAATCAATATTCCGTGTAATGCAGATTTGGCATCAGCTCCATCGGGCACGGCTCCGCCGCCAACGCCCACGCCAACTCCAACCCCGGCTCCTTAAGTTCTGACCAGGCAATGGCGATCTTTAGAAACCCCGACGTAAAGTCGGGGTTTTTTATTTCAGGAGACATTTTCAGGAAAACCTGGGAAGAAGACAGGGGCTAAATGGAGGATAGAAGAATGGCGGTTAGCAACTATGTTCTGCTCTCTCGCCCAATCACATTGCCCGCTCGAACTTCTGCATCCCCGCTTCGTGCACAAAAGGACAGATAGCTGAAGAAAATCACTGCAGCCGCTCCGGCCAAAGAGAATTTCCATTGCCACGGAAGCGATGACGGTGAGATGAAACCTTCAATGGACCCGGCAACGATAAGGATAGGCACAATTCCCATCAGTAAGCGGACAGCCTCGCCGCCGGCTTTGGCCAGCGAATCCTGCCGGGAGAGCAATCCGGGAAAGAGCATGCCCTGGGCAATCCGTAGTCCCGCGCCACCGGCAATAAAGATGGCCGGCAGTTCCAGCACGCCGTGCGGCGCCACAAAGCTCCAAAGCGAAAGACTCATGTCATTGAGCCAGCAGGCCGTCCCAACCACGCCGATCAGCAATCCATTAAAGAACATCGATAATATGGTGCCTGCGCCCGCGGTAATTCCCCAGGCAAAAGCAATAAAGGAAACACTGATGTTATTGGTCATGATGCGGCTGGACGCAGCGGGTGCAACGCTGACCACGGATTCCGTCCACATTTTGTGATGATCAATGGTTTCCAGCATTTGCGGAGGAAGAATCAGGCGCATGTAGTCCGGACGCGTAAGCGCCAGCAGCATTCCTGCAAGTCCTCCAACAACAAAGACCAGAAAAGCGATGGTAATGAGCTTTAAGTTATCGCGGAAAATCTGCGGATACGTATGCCGGTAAAAATACACAATACCGCGCGCGCTCGATTTTTCCCCGGCATAGATGATATTGTGAGCGCGGGAGAGGAGAAGATTCAAAGAGCGAGCATAGGATTTTCCGGTAGGATCTTCGCGCAAGGCGGAAAGATCGGCCGCCGCCTGGCGATAGAGTAATCCCAGTTCCTGCAATTCCAGCCGGGTTAATGATCGCAATCCGTCTTTCCGCACCTGGTCCAGCAATTGCTCCAGGCGTTTCCAATGACTTTGACGTTTTTCCAGCCAATACGTGGAGATCATCGTGGCAACTGACAAGCTTACCATTGATACTCCGGAGCAGGTGCATCTGGAATTCACCCTGGCCGGTATTGGCAGCCGCTTTATGGCGACTTTTCTCGATATCCTGATTGAGACCATCGGCTATCTGGCTCTATTCCTTCTCAGTATGTTGTGGTTCAGTACCGGTTTGTTCAAGGGAAACCGCTCGATCTGGTGGGAGGCTGTGGTCAGTCTGGTGGTTTTTTGTATCAACTGGGGTTATTACGCGATCTTTGAGGCGCTGTGGAAAGGTCAAACACCCGGCAAAAGATGGGCAGGAATCCGCGTGATTAAAGATTCTGGCCGCCCCATCAATGCGTTTGAAGCAATTGCCCGTAACCTGGTGAGAGCGGTTGATTTCCTGCCGGTGTTTTACGGCGTTGGTGTGATCACCATGCTCTTGAACGCCAAAAATCGCCGCCTGGGAGACTACGTTGCCGGGACTCTGGTAGTGCATGAGAGCTCTGATAACGAGTCTAAAATCTTCTTTAATACGCCTACCAGGACCGAGGTTGCGCTGCACCAGGCCGCTGGCTTGACGCTACAGGAAGCGGAATTGATTGAAACTTTTCTGGCCCGGCGGCTGGAACTCTCGCCCGAGGTAAGACGGCTTAACGGTCAGCGTATTGCCGATATGATTGGTACCCGGCTGAACATCCCTCTGGAATCGCGTCCGGCGGATAACGAGAATTTTCTCGAATTAACCATCAAGGAGTTCAGAAGCAGGGCCCAGTATCGCTAAAATACAAGAAGGATTTGTGGTCCCCAGCATCTCTGACGTTATTGCGCGGAACTGCCTGGAACCTTTAAGGTAAATAGCCGACATGCACTAACGATTACCCCTGACGGCTTGGGTTTCGCCGTTTTTCTGTGGTACTTTAGCCCCAATTGCACTCGTTTGCGGTTTCCCACGGCACTTGAAAGGCTGCCCTGTAATTCAAGATTTTTTATGGCACTCGGTTTTGGGTTCAACAAAGTAAAGGTCCTCGCGCAGGCGGAGAAGTTCGTCCAACAGGGGAAGCTGCCCAATGCGATTGCCGAGTACGAAAAAGTCATCAAGGAAGATCCCAAGGACCTGACGGTCCTGAACACGATTGGCGATCTTAACGCCAGGGTCGGCAACAATGAGCAGGCGACTTACTACTTCAAAAAAGTTGGCGACATGTACGCGCAAAATGGCTTTGCCGTTAAGGCCATTGCGATTTACAAGAAGCTAACCAAGATCAGCCCTTACAGCGCCGAAAATACCACCAAGCTGGCTGAACTCTATGGGCAGCAGGGTCTTTTCAATGACGCCCGGGTGCATTACATGCAGGTGGCCGACCAGCTGCTGAAATCCGGAGATAACAATCAGGCTGCTCGCATCTTCCAGAAAATTCTGGAACTTGATCCGGAAAATGCGCACACGCAGGCCAAGCTTGCCGATCTCTACCAGAAACTGGGCAAAAAAGATGAGGCGCGCAATATTTATTACACCGCCGCCGAATCGCTCTATGCGCGTGGTTCCTATGCCGCCGCAGAAGAAGCGCTGGGCAAAGTGCTGTCTCTTGATCCCACCAACACTAGCGCTCTGATGTTGCGCGGCATGATTGCGATCGATGCCGGAGACAGCCAGGTTGCGGTGCAATATCTGGAACAAGTCGCCGACCTGGATTCCAGACCTGACGGATTGCGCGCCCTGCTGCGGGCCAAACTCCATACCGGAAATGCACAGGGAACGGAAGATGTCGCCGAGAAACTGCTGGCCAAGCACAATGACGCAACTGGTGTAACCACGCTGGCGCAGTGGTATGTAACCAACAATCATCTGGAAGCCGCGTTGCGGCTTTATGACCGACATGCACAGCGGCTGTTCGCGGGCAATTCGGCAGCCTTGCAGGAAGCAATCAATCCACTGACAAACCGCGTTCAGGATAATCCAGCGGCAATGGCTATCCTGAACCGCTTGACCAATCAGGCGGGTGACCATTTCCAGAATGCGGAGATGATCGAACTGCAGGCCAATGCTGCGGCCAAAAAAGATAACTTTGCCGAAGCCCGTGATCTTTACCAGAAGCTCATGGAGATGGAGCCGGAAAACGCGCTGCATACCCAGAATTACAAGCAGATGCTGGCCAAACTGGGTGAAGATTCGGCTACGCGCATCCTCACACCGGAAGAAGCGCAGCAGGCTTTTATGGTGGAGGAGTTGGATGATTCCGCTACGGCCGTCCATCAGAGCTACGATCCTCCCACGGAAAAAGCTATTGAATCGGCGCTGACCGATGCCGAGCTATATGTTTCTTATAACGTTCCTGCAAAAGCCATTCCACCACTGGAAGCGGCTTTGCCTCTGGCTCCGCAGGATGTGAACCTGAATCAGCGTCTTGCCAGCTTGTATGTGCGAGCAGAGCGCTTTGCAGACGCAGCGCGGATGTACCACAATCTCAGCAGGATTTACGGTGAGCTGGGCCATCCCGCAGAAGCAGCAAAGTATCTTGAAGCAGCAAAAAAATATGATCTGCGCGCGCCGGCTTCTGCCGCTATACCAGTAGTTCAGCCGCCACCACCACAATCTACCCGACCAACCTGGCCGCCTGCGGCGCCGTCGAAAGCCGCAGAACCACCAAACGCGGTAGCGCCTCCACCACCACCTTCTCCTGAGCCAGTGATTGCAGAGCCAGTGATTGCAGAGCCTGTGGGTGCAGCACCAATAGAGCTTGAAATTGAAGCCGAGCCTTCAGTACGGGAATTCACGTTTGATACGCCTGAACTCATAACGGAACCCGAACCCAGGTTTACTGCTCCGGTGGAACCCATAATTCCGCCCGTTGCAATCACCGAACCTGAGCTTGAAATTGAGTTTGAACCAGAGCCCATTAAGCCAGAGCCAGCGCCTGCTGTCGCCCATCCCACGGAGGAGATTGATCTCTCCAATGAGTGGGAGGACATGATTGAAGTTGAGCCGGCGGAATCCGCGGCTCCGGCAATTGAAATCCAGTCTTTTCACGAAGTGGAACATGAGCCGTCGGTGCGCGATGTGCGGCCTGAACCAGCGGCCGCCGCCGAAGCTTCTGAAGCTGGCCCATCAGTAGATCGTTCATCTGTAGACCAGTCATCGCAGGTTGCGGACAAGATCCAGGAAATCCAGTTTTATATTACGCAGGAGATGTGGGAGCCGGCCAAAGCCGCGATTCTCGATCTGACCGAGCTTGCACCCGACGCCCCTGAAGTTACGGAGCTGATAGCTGCAGTTTCCGCTGGACAAGCGAAAACCAAGTTACCAACCGCCGCGGCGGCAGACACAACGCCGGTAATGATGGAAGAAACGTCTGATGCCTTTGCTCCGATTGAGATAGAACAGATCGAAATCGAAGAAGAGCCAGCCATCAGCGAGCCTCCACCGCCGCCGGTGGTCGAGAAGAAACAGCCGCCTGCAGTTACAACTGCACCGGCCATGGAACTTGAGGACGTTCTGGATATTCCGGAACCGCCGAAAGCAAAGCCATCCAAAGCAGATTCACCGCAGCCGGCCGCTGCCAAAGCACAATCGACGGAAGATATTCTCAATGATTTTGTGCTTGATCTGGAAGAGACTGACCTGGCTGATTTTGCGCCCAAGGAGACAGCCAAGCCACCGGCGCCTCCGGCAGCAACTCCCTCACCTTCACCGGTAATGCAACGCCGCAGCAATGGCGATATGCAGGATGCCGAATCTGCCAATGTTCTGAGCGACATTCTCTCTGAACTGCGCGAGGAAACCGAGGAAGCCGCCGAGCCGAAGGAAGATCCGGAAACGCATTACAACCTCGGTATCGCTTTCAAAGAAATGGGTTTGCTCGATGAGGCCATTGGAGAATTGCAAAAGGTTTGCCACGCGGTTGATCGTGGCGCCGAGTTCTCTCAACCCATCCAGGCCTTGACCTGGCTGGCCCAGTGCCTGGTAGACAAAGGCGCTCCGGAGGCAGCCGTGCGCTGGTATCAAAAAGCTCTACATCTGCCGGGATTGGATGATGGAAGCCGCTGTTCCATTTATTATGATTTAGCAACAGCTTATGAAGCGTTCGGAGACAAAAAATCTGCTCTGGCCAATTTCATGGAAGTGTATGGATCAAATATCGATTTTCGCGATGTGGCCAGCCGCATTAAAGCGCTAAAATCATAAGATCTTCGATTACGTATTACGCCAATAATTACAATTAACCCAAATCCTTTGACGCTGACCTCCACGAATCTCGAGAACACCCCGCCGTCACCTGACCCGGTCACGGACGATTCCGCCGAAATGCCGGTGTGGCTGCAGCGGGTTTTTGTTGTGGTGTATGTTCTATTCTGCATCGAATTAGGGTTGGTGCTGATCACGTTACCGTGGACTAAATACTGGTTTAGTGACGGCTTACTGTCACAGTGGCCTGATCTGCAACGCTTTTTGCAACTGGGATTTGTTCGCGGCGCAGTCTCCGGGCTCGGCTTGCTCGATATTTGGCTGGGCGTGGTTGAGGCCGTTCGCTATCGTGACCGGCGCTGAATGGCCGCTCTAAAAAATCATTTCTGACAGACTCGTATGACAAACAGCAATAAAAGCAATCAGAACGCCGATCCGGATGAGCCGGATCTTCTTCCTGCCCCACTGGCTTACCTTAATCCTGACTTTCTCAACAGCCCTGACGGTCGAATTCTGCGCATTCTCTCTGAATATGCAGAGCCACTTTCCCGTTTTCGGCGCGAGAAGATACAGGATACAGTTGTCTTTTTTGGCTCAGCCCGCTTCGCCAGCCTGCCTGACGCGCAGAACGCGCTCACCATCCTGGAAAAGCCCGGCTCCGCTACACCAGCTCCTCTGGAAAAGCAGCCCGGCGGCAAAGATGGAGACACACTGCAAGCGGCGCTTAAGCGCGCCCACGCCGGCGTAGAGATGGCCCGCTATTACGAAGACGCGCGCAGGCTGGCGCACATGCTTACCGATTGGACGCGTACGTTGCCGGGCAAACGCCATCGGTTTGTTGTGACTTCGGGCGGCGGTCCCGGCATTATGGAAGCAGCCAATCGCGGCGCCCGCGAAGCCGGCGGGAAAACCATTGGGTTGAACATCCGCCTGCCATTTGAACAGTATCCCAACCAATTCATCACGCCTGAACTCAACTTTGAATTTCACTACTTCTTCATGCGTAAGTACTGGTTCGCCTATCTGGCCAAAGCATTGGTCGTTTTTCCCGGAGGCTTCGGCACGCTCGATGAATTTTTTGAAATCCTTACGCTGGCCCAGACCCACAAGCTGGCCAAAAAAATCCTGGTGATTGTTTACGGCAAGGAATACTGGAACAGCGTGCTGAACCTGGAAGCACTGGTGGATGCTGGGACAATTTCTCCGGAAGACGTGAACGGCTTCACTATCGTCGACACTCCGGAAGAAGCGCTGGAAGTTTTGAAAGAAGGCCTGACGAAGTACCATCTTCAGCCTCAGCAGCATGCGAAACATGCAGCGGAAGAAGGGCCGGAGATCGCGAAGACGCTGCCGTAGCAACAAAGAATATTGAGCTGCGAATCAAACCAATGAACACGAATTTCCGGTTATCTGATTTCGTGTTATTTGCGTGAATTCGCGGCCCTAGTTCTCTTTCTGGGGTAGGGATCCCTAGCTCCGCTTCGGGATTTCAGAAAAAAAGAATCAAGCCGCTTTGCCCTCTTCCATCTGCTCCACTTTCTTTTCGACATGCTTTATCTCAATGCGGTCTTTGCGGATATCGAGACGCAAGCTGGCGTAGATGCTCATGTACTGGTTGGAGATCCAGACCAGCGCGAAGAGGGCTATCAGATAGCCGCGCCAGTCATTGAACAAGAGCTTGTAGCGCGTGATGAACAGGAAAAGAATGGCCACGTAATGGCTGAAACAGAACTCGCAGGTGAAAAGAAAATACAATTTCCGGCAGACGTAGATGCGGTTGTCCTCACTTTGGCGGGCGCAGTATTCGCGCGGCTCACGGAAAATTTCTTCGTGAGTGACCGTCCAGGCAATGCTGGCGATAGGAATGGCCAGAACGAAAAGCCATATCAGTTGCACAGTGAGAGACACTCTTAAGAGAGGGGCTTTCCGCGGCCTAAGTTGCCTTGCCTGCCGGGAAGAGACAGAGAATTTACAATGCTCATCACTAATCATGGCCATAAGGCTCTATTACATTACTGACCGCCATCTGTTCCCCGGCGACGACGCCGAGCAGGAACGCCGGTTGCTGGAAAAAATTGCAGAGTGCGCTACCGCAGGGGTGGATTGGATCCAGCTCCGGGAGAAGGACCTGGGCGCCCGCGCTCTGGAACAACTGGCCCATAGAGCCATGGCGGCGCTCGGCAGCAGCTCGCACACCCGATTGCTCATCAATTCGCGGACAGATATTGCTTTGGCCTCCGGCGCACATGGAGTGCACCTGCCAGCCAACGATCTTCCCGCCAGCGAGGTACGGGCAGTTTTTGCGCGCGCAGGCATTGGGTCACCGGTGATCGGAGTATCTGCGCATTCCATTGCCCAGATAGCAAGCGCGGAGGCTCACGGCGCTGACTTTGCCGTCTTTGCGCCGGTCTTTGAGAAGGCTGGGGTTGTGAGCCGAGATGGCCTGCAGCAGCTGCGACAGGCTTGTCATCGGACGGAAACCGCACAACCGGCTATGCCGGTACTGGCGCTGGGCGGGATCACGTTGGAGAATGCGCGGCAATGCGTGGAAGCGGGAGCGGCAGGGATCGCCGCCATCCGTTTATTTCAGCAGAATGACGCGCATGCAATCGTCAAGAAGCTGCGCGAAAACGTTTGACCTCTTCCTGTTAAGCCCTAAGCTGCTTCGGGCGATCATCTTTGATCAGCCAGTGCAGGAAGGTTGTAATCAGAGTCAGAAGAAATGCTCCGATAAAGGCTGCGGTCCAGTCATGCACCACAAAGCCGGGCGTGAACAATGACGCAAACTTGAGCATGATGGCGTTGATCACAATCAGGAACAGGCCAAAGGTCAGAATCGTCAAAGGGAAGGTCAAGATTTTTAAGATCAATCCCAGCGTGGAGTTCACAACGCCGAATATCACAGCCGCGATCAAGGCGGCCACGAACCCATGCAGCTCAAACCCAGGGACAAAGTGAGCCACAATCAGCAACGAAACGGTATTGATAAGCCAGCGTACCAGGAGTCGCATTCTCGTTTGCCTTTCCGGCGATATTTTGCCTGCAGCAATTATTGCAAAGAAAAAGGCCGCATCGTAAATGCGGCCCTAAGAAATCACGCGGGATATCGAATATGCAGGGCTTTGATCAGGCGTGGACCGGTGAAAGTGCAGTTTTTGCATCACGGATACCCGCAGCTATGGTCTGCTCCCAATCAAGGTGCGGAACCGGTGAAGCTGACGCGCTCTCAAAGAAACGCAGCGCGTCCTGCGGGCGGCCAAGCTGCCTGAGAGATATTCTTCCGGCAGCAATCTGGGCCAGGAGACACTCTTTGCCGCCAGGAAATGCTGCCGCCAGCTTTTGATATTCATCGAACGCGCGGTCAAAAGACTTCTGGTTTTCCGCGGAACGACACAAGTCAAGCCATATTGGGGCCGGCATCTTGCCGCCGCCGGTGTTCAGGAATTCCTGGTAAAGCTCCCATGCCGGCTCTGGTTCTCTCGCCTTTAGATAGAGAGCGCAAAGACCCGCGGTTGCTTCATGGAAAGCTGGCATGTCTTGCTTACGCAAATAGGTTTGCTGCAGTAACGCGTATGCATCCATCGAATCCGGCTTCTTCACTAATGCATTCTTCAGAAGAGCGATGGCGGCATCCAGCTGGCCCTTTTCAATTAAGTCGGTAGCCTGGTCAATTTCAGGGTCAGCTTTCCATGCGATCTTGTCTTCGATAGCGGCGTTGGCTTTGTTTTCCATGCCGGAGAAACGCAGCACGGTTGCCACCACCGCGCCAAAAACAAACCCGCCAACGTGCGCCCAGTGTGCCACACCAGTTGCTGATCCGAACAATGTTCCATAGAAGACTTCCACCAGGAGCCATAGGGGCAGAAGCCAATACGCTGCAGCCATAAAACGCTTGGGACGAAAGAGGATGAACCACATCCACATCATCTTGATCTTCATTTTTGGAAAACGGACCAGGAATGCACCCATGAGCGCTGCCACTGCTCCGGATGCGCCCAATGTCGGAGTAATGCTCCCTGGGCTGGCCCATGCGTAAAACTGCAGCGCCGCTGCACCGGCCAGAAAATAAAAGATGGTGTAGGTAAGCCGTCCCCACTTGTCTTCCAGAACAAAACCGGCCAGCCACAGAAACCACATGTTGCCAATCAGGTGTAACCAGCCGCCATGAAGAAAATTGGCTGTGACATAAGAAATCGGCGCCGGATGCGCGGGAACAAATGCGTAGCGCTCAAGCAGAGACGTACCCTTCAACTGCGCATACTGGCTTGTCAGAGAGTCCATCTCTTCCTGAAGTTCTTCCGGGTCTCTGACCAAGCGGATCTTAGCCTCCCACGCGTCCAGGCTTTCGCGTTTGGGATTCTGCGCCCCCAGCCACACGATTGGATTGCGTTTCTGAAAGTCATCCACCAATTCCCGCGCGGGCTGCGGCATGGTCAGCTCAGGATGCATGGCGGCCAGTAGAAGAATATGGATCCTGGTTTGTTTTAGCTGTGGCGCCTGATTATCCAGCGATTGAAAAGTGAGCAGAAAAACAACTACATTGATGGCGATCAATGCCAGTGTGACGACGGGCCAACGCCGCGCCGACATATTTTCATGCCCGATGGGAATAAGCATCGCGCGCCCCTGTTCGATGTGGTCTAGGCGTGAAACGAACTTAACCTCGTTTCACGCCGCACCAAGTTTCGCGCGAATTACGCACGGCTACGCTATTACTTAAGTAACCATCGTGCTTAGTATCTGGATGCCTGAACAACTACCTGGTAAAGACGGCTTTCGGCAACATCACATGTACGCCTTTATTGCCGTCCACTAATTCCGTGATGTCCACGTCTCCAGCAACACTGATCAGCATATAAGCGTCGTCCTTGGTCATATGCTTGGTGTTTACCAGAAAATCGATCATCTCTCGGACGGCAATGCGGGTAGCTTCATGCAACTCCGGATGAAAGCCCATGCTGATGTAATGCGTTGGCGTTTCCGCACGCGGATATTTCTGGCCCGTTCCTTTATGAACGATAAACTCCAGCGTGCCTACCAGTGACGTTTCCAGCGCCGTAATATCAACCTCACCATTCCCCTGGCCGGCGTGTCCGTCGCCAATTTCAAACAGTGCGCCCTTGGCATGGACAGGAAGAAAGAGCGTTGTGCCGACGACGAGCTCTTTGTTGTCCATGTTGCCGGCGTGATTGCCCGGAGGCGCGCTATCAATGCGACCAAAAACTTCTGGCGGCGCCACACCCATGCTGCCGAAAAACGGATGCAAAGGAACTTCAATCCCGGGCGCGAACTTGGCGATCATGCGTTCTTTATCCAGGGGAATGATTTTCATTTTGCGATAGGGAAAATCTTCCGGTAGAAAGCCGCGCGTGGGGCCAAAAGCGTTATAAGCATAAGGAATGGCCAGATCGATCTTCTGTATGCGGACTTCCAGGGTATCTCCAGGCTCAGCCTCTTCCACAAACACCGGACCATTCAGAATGTGCCCGCCGGGACCTTTGTTCGTGACTTCCTTATAGATATCGCGGAGGCTTTGCTGCACCTGCTCCGGAGGCACGCCGGCTTTTTCCAGCCCGGTGGGGCTGTTGGTGATCAGCGTGTCGAACTCAACCGTGTCGCCGGAATGTATGCGCAGCACCGGCGTGGCGGCGGAATCGTAGTATCCCCAGGCGACGGTCTTGGGCGTGGCTGGCAGCTTGAATTTCTGCGGATTCGTTGGTGTTTGGGTTGATGTCTGGGCCGCAGCCAGGGAAAACGCGATCAGAAACAGAACGGACAGCAAGTAAGTCTTGCGCATGTGCCTCCAGGGTGAGTGGAGAATGCTTACACAAGGAGAGGGGAAAGGGCAAGAGTGGATGACATGCGCCAATCCAGCCCGTTTCTATATCAGACATAAAAGATCAGAGCTGTCTTCTATTGGACAGACAGCAGAGCTCCTTCTGAGGTCTAATTTCAGCATCTCTCAATGGACATCGAAAGGGTGGGAGCCTCATGATTAACCTTCGCGCCGCCCGGCGCAACGTCAACCGATCAGCCGATGGACTGGTTGCGTCCTATTGCAAAGGTTGTGGATTGTTGATTGCTGCCAGCCCCAAACGCAAGACGCTCGATATTATGGAGACAGTCCATGCGTGCCCGGTTTATTTTCACTATGAACAGTCATCCGAACCAACGGACGGGCTGGAATTTATAGGACAGGCAGCACGTTTTCTTGTGTACCTGCGATAAAGGCTATTCTTCGTCAATCACTTCCGGGACCGCAAACTGATCCACGTTCGTGCCTTTTTCCCTTAGGGCAACATCCGCCAATTCCAGATAGCGGGCATTGGCAGCGTCCGTGTCCCGCCGGTCCCATGCATGATGGCTCAAATGCTTCAAATTGGACCGTGGATTGATCCACATTTCTGCAAGAACGACTTTCGGTTTTTTGGGCATCACAGATGAAGGTGGGGCTTACGGTACGACTCTAATTCAATTGAGGCATTGGGCGCTGTGCAGAATTGCACAGACCTAACGCCAGAATCGAGTAAACGTCCCCCCCCTCTTATACCCATCCCAAATTGGCGTGGGGTTCTCCCACCATCATCCCAAGTCATCCCATATTGGCGTAGGCTTGAGCGGTTTATCCTCGATTGGCGTCGAGTTGCTTCTGGTTTTTCCGATGACCCGATGTCGTGCGATGTCGGCGATCAACCGATTTTGTGGCCCTCTGCCTGCGTCTCTCAGCCAGACCCCCACCCCCCATAGACGTTTTGTTGCAAACAAAAGCTCAACCCCAATTCGACCGAGCGGTGACCGAGCGGTCGAAGGCTTTTTTCGATTGTTTTTGAGCCGCTTTCGCTAGTTACCAGCTGCCGACTACTAATTGTCAAAGACCGTTGCATCCACACCCTGAGGCGCTGCCAGAGTATAGGGCCTCGTTATCGACGGATCAAGCACGAATCGGTACATCTTGACAAAGCAATCTTCCAAACTTGACTGCTTAATTGATATACCCCGAAAAGATTTTCTGTGGCCTAGTTCTGGAAACCATAAAAATCCGGCAAATCTGCTTGACATAAGTAGTAGCGTGCCTATACTCATGTACCCCCTTGATTACATGGCATTGCGGCTCCTGCCGCTTAGAAATAAAGAAAGGCCTGCTATGCATTTAAGATTGATTGTTTAATCATCTACCTATAGACAAGTTCTAAATATAGGGCCATCTATTCTAAACACCAAAACATTCGACATAATCTATATTGCATCTGTACTTTATATCCTTAACCCGATTAGACATAAAATCGCATTTGCGGTGGTTTTACAAAGTAAGCGCAAAACAAGGGAACGAATGAACCGTAAACTAAACAAATCATCTTTCCGCATCTTGATAAGACATGCTGCAGGCTCCATTCTGGTATGTACGTTACTATTTTGGGTTTCTCAATCAAGCGGGCAAAGCCGAGCTGCAGCAAAAGTGAAGGCCAAAGGTATACCCATAAAAATGACCCACGAGGAAAAACTCGTAAGAATTACTTACGCAAAGTTAAGTTTTGCAGCTCAAATGTCAATCCTTTGGCACGCGGTCTCGCAGCAAAACGGCTGGCCGGGACTGGAAAATCAATTCGAATTAAATAATGCATTGAATGGTCAAATCAGGTTTGATTTGACAGATTTCAAAGTAGGCAATCTGTCCGATATTGGTGACCGGTCATGGACTAGCTTAATCGAGGGGCCGGTTGACGTAATTGGAGTTAATCCACAAACTGTTCCGTTCAGCATCACTAATGGCCATAAGGAACGCAAGCTACCAATAAGCTATGTCGAAGTATTCTGGAAAAACAAGAGTGATTCACCATCAGAATATCTTGGGAGCGAGCATAAACTTCCAACAGTGAGAGAGGTCTTACTAGATATGCATGGACCTGCAAGTGGGAAGTGGTCCCGTTATGCATCTTTCTCGGTTGTCGCCGCTTTTCGCCAACGTACTGTTTCCTACCGGGCTTCATTTCTCTTTAATACGAGTGGCACAGAGGTGCTGCCTTTGGATTATGCACTTGGCATGGGGCCGGGAAGTGTCATTCACGTGCCCATGTATCCAAGTGCTTTGGTTGATAGTGCATACCGGGAAATTCCGTTTGTACAAGGCTGGATCATCGCTAATGAGCTGAAAGGATGTAAAGAATTTAAGGAGCCAGAGGTATGTTGTGATCCGACTACCGGACAATGTGGGATAGCTAGCGAGGATATCCAGCGATCTATGGCCATTCCCATCGACCCTGAGGAGCGATCGATACTTGATACACGTTTGAACCACACCCCCAAAGACCGTTAAAAAACAGGAGTAAGACAATGAAAATGTGGTACTGGATTCTAATGGCGGCAGTGTGCGCACAATTTGCAAACGGACAAACAGCCCCTAAACAATGCTCGGATTTCGATCAAACTGTTGCGCTATCAACTCTGGCACCCGCTAATACTACCGAGCACGCACTAGGTTTTCACTCTTGGGGCGTAACTCCTATCGCGAGCTGTATTTATACTCATGGTCCCACCCAAACCTGTAATACCGAGTGCCTAGTGGCATCCACCGGTTCGACCAGTCTCGATCCTCTAGGGGGTTTCATCAGTATAGAAAAGGGAACGCTCACTGCGTTAGGAACCCACCAGATATCCGGCGCGTGGAGCCCCGCAGATTCCATATCTATAGGTGCTGGACTTTCATGTACAGGCCATGTTGCTGCCGCTGCCGCAAACTGTTTTACTGTTCCTGGCAATTCCAGCGCCTGTTTTGTTAGCGTAACTTTAAGCGCTGGCGGCGTCAGCGTTAACACAAATGGCACACAAATATGGAGTTCTGGCCCAGTTGATGCACAGACAACCTGTGCTGCTCAGGCCGACCCGCAAAATGCACCAACTCCAACTCCTACACCTGCCCCACCTGTATCCAAACCAGGGCAACCCTGTGACAATGATCCAACCGCCCCAGGAGGTGGAGGGGATCAGCCCGATTTCATTAGTGGTTGCAGCCCGATCGTCATAGATTTGACTGGCAACGGATTTGAACTGACGGATGCTGCCCATGGCGTCTTGTTCGATATTGCCAACACTGGCGTCCCTGTTCAAATCGCATGGACGGCCAATGCCAATAATGCCTTCCTGGTGTTGGATCGCGATGGAAATGGCTCCATTACCAGCGGCGCAGAGTTATTTGGGAACTTTACTTCGCAGCCGTCATCCTCCAGGCCCAATGGCTTTCTTGCTCTTGCCGTCTATGACGATCCGGCCAACGGCGGAAATGGTGACGGCATAATCGATGTGCGTGACCAGATCTTTTCCAAATTGCGTCTATGGGTGGATGCAAACCATGATGGCATCTGCCAGCCCGGTGAGTTGCATACACTGCCTGAAATGGGCGTATTCTCCATTGGCCTGAACTATTCCCTCTCAATGCGAACGGATGAATTTGGGAACGTCTTTCGGTACAGGGGAACAATCAACCAGGGCCAGTCCGGAGAACCCAACATCGGGAAAAAGATCTATGACATTTTCTTCGTAAGCCAGTAGCCAGATTCTTGCGATGATGGGGCGCAGTGCCCAACTGCGCCCTTTCATTTTTTGCAAGTTTGCGGCTTTTGGTGGCCAATTTGCGTCTTGAAAACGTAAACCTGAGGATTCGGGGGTACAATCACGTTGTTTACCGATTTGGAGCTGCAGCACGGAAAGAAATCGTGGCGGCGTTGACTTTTTTGCGCCAAATTCGGTATTCTTAGGACTTCACTGCTCTGCAGTTAGCCTCTCCTTGTGTCTTCCCATCCGGAAGTAGGTAAGTGGCGTCATTCGAGCGGTCTTTCTTAGTTGCTTTTATTCTCAGGAGTTTGGAAATGGTAACCCGTTTTCCAGGCGGGCAGGAAATCGCGCGCAAATGGTTTTTGGTGGATGCTCAAGGGCAGACATTAGGACGCCTAGCCTCGCGCGTAGCCAGCATTTTAGCTGGTAAAGAGAGCCCCCTTTACACACCGTTTATTGACGCTGGCGATCACGTGATTGTGATCAACGCAGATAAAATCCGCGTGACCGGCATGAAGACAGAACAGAAAATGTATCGCCATTACACTGGCTTTCCCGGCGGACTGCGTGAAGAGCAGTTCCGCAAGCTGTTTGACCGGCGCCCGGACCGGATTGTCCAGGAAGCGATCCTGGGCATGCTGCCCAAGAACAAGCTGGGCAAGGCCATGGGCAAAAAGTTGAAGGTTTACGCAGGCGACAAGCACGAGCATCAGGCACAGAAACCGCAGGCTCTGGAGCTGGCGGGCTGCAAACAGGCTTAAGCCGCGGCAAACAAATTTTTGGAGCGAATTGAGAACAGATGGCTGAATTAGTTCAGTATTACGGTACCGGACGCCGCAAGTCGAGCGTGGCCCGGGTTTTCCTGCGTCCCGGCAGCGGCAAGCTGACTGTGAACGGGCGCGAGTTTGACAAATATTTTCTGACGGGCGCACAACGGGTTGAAGTAAAACAGCCACTCGTCACCAGCGAAACCGTCTCCACCTTTGATATCACCGCCAACGTTTCCGGCGGCGGAATCAACGGCCAGGCTGGCGCTTTAAAGATGGGCATTGCCCGCGCGCTACTTGAGTTCAACATTGAATTGCGCAAAAAGCTGAAAGCTGAAGGCTTTCTTTCCCGCGATGCCCGCGGCAAAGAGCGCAAAAAGTATGGACAAAAGGGAGCCCGCAAACGCTTCCAGTTCTCCAAACGGTAAACGGGATTTTGATGAACAACGTTACTCTGAATCCGGGGTCCCCAACGCGCACTGGTTTTGTGTGCGGTGGGGTGGAAATGGGAGCCCGCAAACGCTTCCAGTTCTCCAAGCGCTAATTTTCCGAGCAGGACGGCCCAGGCCGTCCTCTGTTTTTCTGAAAAAGTTTTGTTTTGCTCATCTGTCTGGGGTCCCGAAGACGGAGTTGAGCGGTTGATCACCGGGACCAAAATCTTCCCTCCCGCATCCACGGGAGCGGAGCAGGGAATAAATCCCGAGCGGGCAGGATGTGCCGCGGAGGATGCAATTCAATAAGGAGGTATTTTGGCTAACATTACCATGAAAGAGCTGCTTGAAGCGGGTGTCCACTTTGGCCACCAGACCAAGCGCTGGAACCCGAAGATGAAAGAGTACATCTTTGGGGAACGCAACGGCATTTACATTATCGACCTGCAAAAGACGCTCAAAATGTTCAAAGACGCGAGCAAGTTTGTGCAGGATGCTGCCTCGGACGGCAGGACCGTCCTATTTGTAGGCACCAAACGGCAAGCCCAGGACGCAATCGCCGAAGAAGCCGGACGCTGCGGAATGTTCTATGTGAACAACCGCTGGCTGGGCGGATTGCTGACGAACTGGGTCACCGTACAAAAATCCGTGAAACGGCTTAAGGAGCTCGACGAAATGGCCACGGATGGCCGTTACGAGCTGCTTCCAAAAAAAGAAGTCATCAAACTGGAGCGCGAACGCAAGCACCTGCAGGCGAACCTGGCTGGTATTAAGTCAATGACCCGCTTGCCTGATGTTGTCTTCGTGATTGACTCCAACAAAGAAGCGATTGCGGTGAAAGAAGCCCGCAAGCTCGGCATTCCGGTGGTCGCCGTGGTTGACACGAACTGCGATCCTACGGAAGTTGACTGGGTCATTCCCGGCAATGATGACGCACTGCGCGCCATCCGCTTGTTTGCTTCAAAAATCGCCGACTCAATTGCTGAAGGCGTACAGTTCGCCACTGATAAACAGGGCGCGGATGTGGCAAGCGCCATTTCTGCCAGCGAAGCAGAAGCAACCACTGAAACCAAGGCAGCTCCCACTTCCGCCGATCTCGCTGAAGAAGACGAGCTGAATATGGAAGAAGTCCTGGGTGGCAAGGTACGGAAGGCTCCGGAGTCAGAGACTCCAGCTGAAGTGCCAGCCATGGACGTGGCAAAAGCGACCTAGCATCCAATTTACGTGCGCACAGCCGAGTGCTGTGCGCAATAGTAAGAATCGCATCAGCGGCGATCTTGTGATCGAAATTCATGGCCCGCGTCAAGGCGAAGAGCCACGCGGGTCAAAGTTTTATAGAAGGTATTTTTAATTATGAAAACGGAAGGCACTATGAGTACTACAGCAGCTCCAGGCGAGAACGACGGCAAGCAGCCAAACATTACAGCAGCACAGGTAAAAGAATTGCGCGACCGCAGCGGCGCGCCCATGATGGATTGCAAGAGCGCCCTGTCGAATTCAAAGGGTGATATTGAGGAAGCGCTGGTTTGGCTCCGCAAAAAAGGCATTGCGACAGCAGCAAAGAAGGCCGCGCGCACTACGAGCGAAGGATCGGTGGCCAGCTACATCCATGCCGGTGGAAAAATTGGCGTGCTGGTTGAGATCAACTGCGAGAGCGATTTTGTGGCCCGCACCGATGATTTCAAAGACCTGATCAAAGACATTGCGATGCATATTGCTGCCGCGGACCCGAAGTTTGTCCGCAAGGAAGATGTCACGCCTGAGGCCTTTGAGAAGGAAAAAGAAATTTATCGCGCGCAGGCGGCGGCAACCGGCAAGCCGGCCAACGTGGTGGAAAAGATCGTAGAAGGCAAGATGTCAAAGTTCTATGAAGAAGTTTGCCTGCTCGATCAGCCTTTCGTAAAAGAACCGGGCATCACCATTCATCAGCTGGTCGCCAGCAAGATTGGCAAGCTGGGTGAAAATATTTTTGTCCGGCGCTTTGCCCGTTTTAAAGTCGGCGATGTAGGCGAGACAATTGCCATCACACAACCGCAGCAGGACCCAAAAGCAGAGTAATAAAATTTCAACTTAACGCATTGGGCGATCATCGAAAGATGGTCGCCTTTTGTTTTTGGAGCAATCTTCACCAAGGATTGAGAGAGCGACTTCAGTAATCAACATCTAAATCCCAAAGAACGTACAATATAACTATGGTCGGACGTCCGCTGGTTGAAACCGCGCGCAACACGATGCTCTTCAGTGAGATCGTAACGCTCGCGCTCGACTCATTCCGCACCAGCAAATGGCGGTTTGCTCTGACTGCGCTGGGAATGGTGATTGGCACAGCCTCATTGATTGTTGTGGTCACGATTGGCCTGACGGGCAAGCAGTATGTGATGAACCAGATCCAGGGCATCGGCGCCAATCTGATCTGGGCTTATTACGAGGGCGGAAGCAACGCTTCCATCAGCACCAGCGCCCGGGATGATTTAACCGTCGAGGACATGAGAGCGGTCCAGCAGGAAGTGCCGGGAATTCAGGCCGCCTCACCCATGACGGAGCTTCATGACCGCATCAGTGTCGGTGGCGGCAAAGAACGCGACATCCTGGTGCTGGGCGTTTCACCGCAGTACTCAACCGTACGCAACCTTGAGATTCTTGCCGGGCGTTTTTTTGACGATGGAGACGCCATGTCGCGGGCCCATGTAGCCATGGTCACACAGCAGTTCGCGCAAAGAGTGTATGGCGGACAGGACGCCGCGAAAGACAAAGACATCAAGATCAACGGCCTTCCTTTTGTGATTATCGGCACGTTTCGCGAACGCGTGGAAACTTTTGGGCAGTCTGAAATTGCCGGTGACACTATCCTGATTCCGTATAGCGTGAGCCGTTACTTCATTGGCACGGATGCTGTGAAGCAGGTTTTCTTTTCCGTCTCTGACGCTGGCGACGTGCCGCGCGCGACTGAAATGATTAAGCAAGTGCTGCAGGCACGGCACCGGCCCGCATCCGTCTATCGCGTGGAAAATCTTACGCAGCTTCTCCAGGTTGCGTCCAGAGCAGCCAACGGATTAACGGTAATGCTTCTGCTGATATCCCTTTTGGTGCTGGTTGTGAGCGGCGTGGGAATTATGAATATTATGCTGGCGAATGTGCGCACGCGCATTCGTGAAATCGGCATACGAAAAGCCATTGGCGCCACCAGCCGTGAAATCCGGCTGCAATTTCTGACCGAAGCAGTTCTGATTTCACTGGCTGGCGGAATCGTCGGCACAATTCTTGGATTGGCGCTTCCCTTCTCCGTCCGCTTTCTCACTGAATACCGAATCCCAATCTCTGGGCTCTCCGCCATTATCGCGATCGTGGTTGCTGTGCTGGTAGGCGTAGTTTTTGGAACGCTGCCGGCAACGCGCGCCGCACAATTGGATCCGGTAGAAGCGCTGCATTACGAATGAGCAGTCAGTAATCAGCATTCAGCAATCAGCCACAACAAAACCTGAGGTGTACTTTTGCATTGCAGCTACAAAGATGGATAGCTTCTTGAGTCACGCATATTTAATTGCGCATATTTAATAATGTGAGCGGCTCGGCAGCTAAATTTAAAGCCAAGGATAAGTTGATGAAAGATTTCCGCGATTTAAAGGTTTGGGGGAAGGCACACGAACTAGCCTTGGATTGCTATTCAATCACGGCAAATTTCCCCAAACATGAAATCTTTGGAATGGTCTCTCAAATCAGACGCGCAGGTTCTTCAATCGGCGCAAATATAGCCGAAGGATGTGGACGAGGTGGAAATGGCGAGTTTCAACGGTTTCTTCAAATGGCAATGGGGTCCGCCAGCGAACTAGAGTATCACTGTCTACTCTCCAAAGACCTGCATTTCATGGATGAAGAGACATACAGCCGCGTTCAAGAGAAAGTTGTTGAAGTGAAAAAAATGCTGAGTTCGCTCATCAGAAAAATCAGCACTGAACGGCGTATATAGCCACGTCGGAATTTTCCTTCTGGCTGATTGCTGACTACTGAAAGCTGAATGCTTAATAAAAAAAGCCGGGCTGGTTAGCCCGGCTCTTTCAGCTTTCATGATGCGGTTACATCACTAACGCCAAACTCTCAAGCTCTTTATGCAGGGATTCAACATTGCAATTTGCACTTTCAATTCGGCCCGCAGCGTCCAGTGCCGATTCCGGTGATACGCCATATCCGCGTCCGGCTAAAAACATTTTCAAAAGTTCCGCTGTCTGGAATGAATCAAGCCCTCCCTGCAGGAGCTCATTCCGAAGCGCCGCCACTTCAGCCACTGAGAATTTCTCTCCCATAGGTCACCTCCGACCTTATACCTTCTTGCTTTATTAGACACGCATTACATCTGCTTTGTTGCAGGAAAATTTATTTACCCTCAATCATAGGTAACAGGACGAAAGTAATTCAGGTCATGTGAGGCAACTGCAAGCCCCAAAACACGGTCATTCTTGACCTTTCCTTACTCAACTTTTCCCTGTGATCTTGATAAACCTTAATCCGCCATCTTGCTCAGGTGAATGTCAAACGCCTCTTTTGCCAGCAATGACGTTAATTGAAAAGCCCTGAATTTATCACCAACCAGCTCTCGCTGGCGATACAAACCGGGCTCACTGTCCACCACTTCATGTCTGGCCTGCCAGTTCTCCAGAAAAATCTGGGCCTCTTTAGTGCCTATTTCCTCGCGTGTACCAGCGGCTGTAAGCGCCTCAGTCGCGTAGGAATCCAGCAGCTTGGGCCAATATTTTCCCAGTAATGCGCTACTGGCAAACATGTCTGCCCAGACAATGTGTCCCTTCACTGCTACTACGACGCCAACCGCATTCTGGTTCCGCAGTTGTTTGATGACACTCTCGTATGACTTCTGCATCGGCTCAGTGATTGCATCCACTTCCTGCTTCACGGCCTTGTTCTCACGGGCTTTGGCGTAGGAAGTTGTGTCGTTCAACTGCTGCAGGCTGGCTCCAGAACCTCCGCCCACGCCTGATGCGTGTCCCGGATCTGCCGTGGAAATACCTGGCGCTGCAGCAACAACTTCCACCATCGATTGCCGGCTGCTTCCAACCGCGTCCCAGACTTTCTGCTGGTCATGGTCAACCATCGCTTTCATACGTACGCTCGGTTGCAGCATCACGGATGCATGAGTATCGAATTTTGTCGAAGTTTCTATCCAGCGGCCATGCTCCACACAGAAAACAGAGAGGTCTACCGGATCGCTTTCAGCAGGAACAATGCGGTCTTTGCCGACAACGCGGTCCTGCTTGCCACCAGTCACAACTTCTCCCGCCAGCAGGATCAGGGGATGTTTCGAGTTGTTGATCAGTATCAGGCGGTTCACTTCAGCGCCGCCAACTCGCGGCCCTTGTGTATAAGGGGGACGGCGTTGCATGGTGGAATGGAGACTCCCCACCTCAGTCACAACAACTTCGCCAGAGCGGATGCCTTCATCCAGGGTAATAAAATCGCTGGTATCGTGGATCCTGGCGGAAACCACGGGAAAGATCGTCAAATCACCGTGAGAAATGGGCGCTAATATCTTGTAATCGGAAGCAGGCAAACTGCCCGTATCCCCTGCATTGGCTGAGGTTATAAGCACTGCCCCGCACAAAAGAACCGCCACAATGGGTAGAAAAGACTGCTTCATAATCTGACTCCCTTTCACAACCCAGGCCCTGTTTTCACTTGAAGAATGTAAAATGACAGTATTCTTGCGGTTAAAATTGGTACTATCCGAACCATGAGTGCTGGGCCCAGGCCGGCGGAAGGAAATGCTCCCTCTCTTCTCATCCTCTTTGAGAAAAGCGGAGGCGAGCGCTATGGCCTGACCTTGCAAGCTTTTGAAGTGGCCCTGGAGCAGGTAGCACGGAAGTATGTTCCTGAAGCTACTCCGCAGCAGAAGTTGGAATTCTGGCGAGACCTCAAGTTGGAAGAACTGGCACTTGCCCGTGCATGCGCCGCAGGCCATGATGCCGCCTGGCAGGCGTTTCTCACACGCTTTCGAGAGAAGCTGTATGACATTGCACGCGGCATCACCAAAGAAGATTCCAGTGGACGCGACCTGGCTGATTCCCTCTATGCCGATCTCTACGGCACCTCTGAACGGGATGGTCGTCGTGTTTCCCGCCTGAATTTTTATATGGGTCGGGGATCGCTGGAGGGATGGTTACGAACGGTACTGGCCCAGGAATTTGTGAATCGGTACCGTAAGACCAAGCGTCTAGTAAGTCTTGAAGAGCAGGCTGAAGAAGGGGTACAGTTCTCCGCAGCTCCGGCTGGCCCACCCAGTCCGCTGGATAGCCGGCTGGGAGCCGCTCTGGACGAAGCCCTGGGCCTGTTAAGCAGTGAAGATAGGCTGGTTTTGGCCTCCTATTACCTGGATGATCGCACTTTAACTGAGATTGGCCGAATGGTCGGCGTACATGAGTCCACCATCAGCCGCAGGCTGGAAAAGCTGCTTAAAGGCTTGAGAAAACAGGTGATAGCCGGATTGGTCTCAAGAGGCATGAATCGGGGGCAAGCGGAAGAGACTCTAGAAGCGGATGTGCGTTATTTACAAGTAGATGTGACCAGAAAACTGCAAGAAAATCGTCCTGCTGCGTTCCAACAGGATAAGGGATCTGATTAGCAATGCCTGAATTACCCAACCTATTGCGCCAGAGGCTTGCCGAGACTCAAAACGGCATCTCCGTGCACCCAGACGCCGATACGATTACGGCCTATGTGGAACAGTCCCTCCCCACGACCGACCGTCAGACGGTAGTGGCGCATCTAGCTGTGTGCGAGCCTTGCCGTGAGGTAGTAGCTCTCAGTCAGCCGCAGCTTCCTGAACTGGCCCTTCAGCCTGTCATTGAGCCAGCCCCAGTTCGCTCCTGGAGACGTTTATTTGCGCCCAGCTTTGGCCTTGCTGCTGCTGTTGCGGCCATGGCGATCATTGCTGTTCTGGTGCTTCAGCTCCCGCATACGGGTGAACAACAATCCGCGCAAAAGCAATCCGCGCACGAGCAACAAGCGCAAGCTACTGCTCCCGCAGATCAAATGGCGCTGGCAGAAGACAAGAGCACAGTACCAACGCCGCCGACGGCAACACAGACGCCAACATCACAGCCTGTGCAAGCCAGAGCTGCAGGAACCAAGCCGGAGTCAGCCGCTCTGTTGGATCGCGCGCAGCTTGCCCAAATCAGAGAAACGCAGTCTCGCCAAAGACGTGACGAATCTACTTTGAAGGTTGCAGCGGGATTTACTGCGCTGCCCGCGCCTCAGCCGGTCCTCTCCGCAGGGCTGCTCAAAAAGGATTACGTCAATACGAATTTCTTTGCTGATAGCGGAGACAATGTTGTTTTGGGAAAGCAATCGAACCAGGTACAAGGCAACGACACTGCGGCGGCCCCGCAGCTGCAAGCCGCAAATCACGCTTTTACCAGCTTCTCTGATATTCCCGCGAACACCACCAGCAAATCAAATGTTCGGCTGCTGTCGCCAAATCCAGCTCCAGAGCGTTTTGGCTGCCCATTGTGCAGTAAGGTGGTGCAAGCAACGGCACACACGTTGCATACAATCACTCCCGCCATCCATGCCAGCTCTTTGGGTACAAGCGCCATGGGAGAGCCGGGCATGTTCAGCAACACTTTGGCGAAGAGCCAGTCGACTGAAATTTCGGCCGCTCCCGGAAAAGATGAAGGCGGGGGACTTGCTAATTCTGCTGCTCTGAGCCGCAGCGCGCTCGGCACTTCAAGCTTCATATCCTCGCCCGATTCAGCGCCGATCCAGTGGAAAGTTGCTGGTGGCAAACTGATCAAGTCCGCCGGTCAATCTCAATGGGAAGACGCCTACCCGGCTGCTGGTATTGAATTCTCATCCGTAAATGTCCGTGGTAAAGATGTCTGGGCCGGAGGCAGCCTTGCTTTCCTCATCCATTCGCATGACGCTGGTTTAACCTGGGAAGTGGTCAAACTGGGAAATGACGCTACGGGAACTATCGTGAGTATTATTGCCGGCACTTTCAATGTACAGATCAAAACCTCTGAGCATCAGCTCTGGTCCAGCGCAGACGGTGGCAAAACCTGGACTCTCAACGCCGAATAGCATTCCCTTTTTCTCGCCTTCCGTAATAGGGTTTGCTGGCATAAACCGTTGTATAATCCGCACCAGTGATCCTGAAACTTGCCCTGTTATTGTGGTTTGTCGCGTTTTTTCTTTCCCTTACGGCTAAAAAAGGCAAAGGCAGATCGTGGATGGGCCGCCTCTTCGTCGGTGGCTTCTTGCTGCTGCTGCTTGCCTTTTTTCTGAAAATTGTTTCCCGGGTTCTCTGACGCTCACTAAAAAACTGAAACACAGAGGAGCAGAGTAAGCGGAGGAAAAACTTCTTCGTTCCGAGCGAAGCGAGGAATTCTTTGGTGCGCTGTTTCTACTATTCCTAAAGACAGCAAATAATTTGGCAGGACAGAGGGTTTTGAAGCTTCAGTTTCGCAAGGAGCGTTTTTCTGACAACGGGAATTCTGGAAACTAAATCCTCCGTTTACTCCGTTCCTCTGTGTTGCAAAGATTTTGTAGAAGCTCTAAGCCGAAACCAGCGATCCTATCTTCTCGCCGGTAACCACGCGCTTAATATTTCCATGCACGTTCAAATTGAAGATCACAATCGGAAGATTATTTTCCTGGCAGAGTGAGATGGCCGTGGCGTCCATCACGCGCAGTCCGCGCTTAAGTACATCAAGGTAGCTGATGGACTCAATCATTGTTGCCGTGCTGACGACTTTTGGGTCGGCATCATAGATTCCGTCAACCTTTGTCGCTTTCATGATCACGTCAGCTTTGATCTCCATGGCACGCAGGGAAGCTGCGGTGTCAGTGGAAAAATATGGATTGCCGGTCCCACCGGCAAAGATCACTACGCGTTTCTTTTCCATGTGCCGCAACGCACGCCGCCGGATAAACGGTTCAGCTACCTGGTTCATCTCCAGGGCTGACATCACGCGGGTGTGGACGTTTTGTTTTTCCAGCGCGTCCTGCAAAGCCAGTGAATTGATCACCGTCGCCAGCATGCCCATGTGATCGGCAGAGACTCGGTCCATATCGCGCGCTTGCTCGGCTACGCCGCGGAAAAAATTCCCGCCGCCTACCACCAGCGCAATCTCAACCCCAAGCTCATGCACCTCTTTGATCTCACCGGCGATTGAATGAATAAGGCTGGTCTCAACTCCAAAGCCTTTGGCCCCGGCCAGCGCTTCACCGGAAAGCTTAAGAAGGATGCGTTTAAAGGCAAGCATGCTGATTCAGTATAGAGCAGTCGGCAGTCCACAGCCAGCCACAGCTTTCCGACCTCACAAAATCGAAGCAACAGCCCTATTCGAACTTGATCAGCACAATCTCCGGCCAACTGGCCACGCGCATGGGAGGTCCCCAACTGCCTGTGCCGTAAGACGTGTACACCTGTAAATTGCCGGAGCGCGCAAGACCGTGGTTGAACTTGCCCCATACGCGTCGAGCAACCAGCGTCCAGGGAAAGAACTGGCCGCCATGTGTGTGTCCGGAAAGTTGCAGTGATATGCCTTCTTCGTCATTAACCGACACCTCAATGGGCGCGTGCAGCAGCAATACGCTGGCGCGCTGGCGGTCCAGACGCATGCTGCGCAGGATGGAACGATATCGTTCAGGGTTCGCGGCATCCCCATAGTGCACGCCGGCGAGCTGCAATCCATCAACCTCTCTTTTTTCATTGTCCAATACCTTGATTCCCGCGCGCAGCAGCGGCGGCAGATATTCGACGTTACGGTAAAACTCCTCATGATTGCCCGCGATATAAAACACGCCTAGCGATGCCGCCTGTGAAGATGAAGTCAAATTGCGCCAGGGCTGGGCCAGCTTTTCAAAATCAGCCGCCACGCCGTCGTAAAGATCGCCGGCCACAAAAACAATATCCGGTTGCAAAGCTTTGATTTTTTCAACTACACGGCTCGCGAATCGAATATTGCGCACATGCCCCAGATGTAAATCGCTGACAAGTGCCGCGGTCCTGCCGCGCCACTGCGGAGGCAAGTTTGCCAGCGTGATGGTAATCCGCGTTATGCGAGGATTTGCGGCATTGAATATTCCGTAAAAGCCAACCGCGGCGCCAAGGGCAAATGTTACATTGGCAATCCACATCGGCTGCCATCCCAGGCCGGCAACCACACTCAGCGCATACACAAGCCAGCAAGCAACCGATGCGAGCAGAAAAAAACTGGCAAATCCCAGCCACACAGCCGCGGCGAGATAGAAAAACCGTACCAGCGGATGATACGAGTACCATCCTCGCAATGAGGCCAGGACAAAGCTGATAGACAAAATGCCGAAGGCCAGCTTGACCATCCATGAGGTGGCCGGGCCTCCCCAGAAGTGGGCGACTGTTACATACAAAAACCAGTGCCCAAGAAAGAGGATAGTCTGAATGACGCTGATAAAAACGAAAAGCCGGGATCGCAAACCTTATGTGTCCTTTGGCGAAAAAACTAACGCACTTGAGTTTACAAAATTACACGCTGGAAATTGTGGATTGTGAATGAATTGCGTCTCATACAATAGAGCGCACCACACCGCCATCCACGCGGACAGCCGCGCCCGTGGTTGCGGAGGCCTGTTCAGACGCCAGATAGACCACCATATTAGCCACTTCTTCATTGCTGGCAAATCTCTTGATCAGAGACGAGGGCCGCATACTGCGGAAGAAATCTTTTTCCGTCTGCTCAAAGCTTTTACCGGACTGCTTGCCCACTTGCTCTACAAATTTTTCCACGCCTTCTGAGCGCGTTGGCCCGGGCAACACTGCATTCACGGTCACTCCGGTCCCAGCCACGGTCTCTGCCAGTCCGCGTGAAACCGCGAGTTGCGCGGTCTTGGTCATGCCGTAATGGACCATCTCTGCGGGAATCTGAACGCCCGATTCACTGGAAATAAATATTACGCGTCCCCATTTGCGCTGGACCATACCGCGTGTGTAATGCCGCGCCAGACGTACTCCACTCAGCACGTTCACGCGGAAGAAGCGGTCCCAGTCTTCATCCGGAATATCAAAAAATGGCTTAGGTTCGAAAATGCCCAGGTTGTTGATCAGGATGTCGGCCTCGGGAACGCTCGCGATCAAAGCCTTTGCGCCCTCGGCAGTGCCCATATCGGCAGCCAATCCTTTTAACTCAGCCTTGGGGAATTTGGATTTTATCCGCGCAATTGCTTGCTGCACTCGCTCTTCGGTACGTCCGTTGACTACTACGGTGGCGCCGGTCTCCGCCAGGCCTTGCGCAATCGCATGCCCGATTCCAGCAGTTGATCCCGTTACGATCGCGGTCTTCCCCTCTAGCTTGATGATCATTCTGGATTCCCTTCCGGCTTTGTAGATGTCGACAGCGCATGAATCGATTCAGAATGCATGTGGAATTGGGTCGCAAAAGTGAGAGCGCATCGGCGGTATTTGCTCCGGCTCATTCCACAAACATGCAGTCTCCATAAGAAAAAAATCTATATTTCTCCGCAACGGCATGAGCATAAGCACGCAAAACATTTTCTCTTCCGGCAAACGCGGAAACCAGCATCAGCAGCGTTGATTTAGGCAGATGGAAATTAGTCAGCAGAGCCCCCACTGCACGGAACTCGAAGCCAGGATAGATAAAGATTTCCGCTTCGCCCATGCCGGCTTGCACTTTCGCAATTCCATTCGGCCCCAGCTCGCTCTGGTGTGCCGCGTACTCAAGGGTTCGCACCGTGGTAGTCCCAACCGCCACGATCCGCCGCTTCTCTTGGAGCGCCTGGTTGATTTGTGTGGCTGCAGTTTCAGAAATTGAGAAGCTCTCACGATGCAGTTTATGGTCTTCCACATTTTCTGCATGCACCGGCTGAAAAGTTCCAAGCCCAACGTGGAGCGTGAGTTCGGCGATTTCAATCCCGCGTTCACGTATGGATGAGAGCACCTGCGGCGTAAAGTGCAGACCTGCAGTGGGCGCGGCCACGCTCCCTGTGGCCTCAGGCCGGGCATAGACGGTCTGATAGCGAGCGCGATCTTCCTGCGTATCCGCACGCGAAATATACGGCGGCAGGGGCACGTGGCCCAGTTTCTCCACTGCGGCAAAAAAATCGGCTACAGGATCGAAACGCAAAGTGCGTTCGCCAAACTCTCCTCGTCCGATGACTTCCGCTACTAATTCGGGACCCTGCTCTAAAGCCGCCTCAGCACGGGCGCTTGATTCGGATGAACGAGCAGCGTTGGCAGCAGCGGAATCAGCCACCGAAAAAGAGATCCTTTCTCCCACTCCAATTTTTCTACCCGGCCGCACCAATGCCTGCCACTCCAGAGGGCCGGCTCCCAACGCTCCGCCTTCCAATGCCCCCAGTTGCCGGGTAAGCATGACCTCAACACGTCCCTGAAGAAAGTCACGCGCAGCGGGATTTTTGGGGCTGACGGGCTGGGCGTGCAATCCGGCACGGCGTCCATAGAGGCGAGCCGGGAAGACGCGGCTGTTGTTTAGAACCAGCAGGTCGCCGGAACGAAGCATGCCGGAGAAATCGGCGAACTTTCGGTCTTCAAAGTCGCCACTTGATCGCGAGAGATGCAGCAGGCGGGAACCGCTCCGATCCGCAAGCGCCTCCTGCGCGATCAGCTCTTCCGGGAGGTAAAAATCAAAGTCGGAGACGAGCACTCATTAGATTATATGAGGTAACAAAGCACCAGCTGGATGAGATCGTGAATGGCCGTTTATTGAAAAAGCTCTCATCAATAACGCGTGTCCAGGAGTATCTGACAATAGAAAAGGCGACCTGAATGGCCGCCTTCACAAAACTTTGCGTTTGCTGCTTACAGCACTTGCACGTTTTCTGCCTGCCACCCCTTGGGACCTTTGACGACGTTGAATGAAACCGCCTGACCTTCTTTCAAGCTGCGGAAACCATTGGATTGAATGGCGGAGAAGTGTACAAAAACATCTTCACCGTTTTCCCTGGAGAGAAAGCCGTAACCCTTCGCGTCATTGAACCACTTCACTGTTCCTTGTTCCATATCAGTACACGCATTCCTTGTCTGAAATTTGCGCCTTTCTTGAGGTTAGTGCAGGGCAGGTTGCAGGGGGTGCATTTGCTGCTGTACAACGCTTTCGAAACAACGCAGCAGCATTATAACCTCGGAAATCCTGAGTTGTCTCTAAAAAATAAGACCGAACTTAGAATGGCGCAGGAGCTGGTATGATACCTTGGCATAGGGCGTAAATGATTGTAGGGACAGGAGTTGACATCACGGAAGTAGGCCGGATCAAGGCCACGGTAGAGCGCTTTGGAGACCGCTTTCTCAAGCGGGTATTCACCCCAACCGAGGCTCGTTACTGCCTGGGCAAGCCTAATGCTGCCGAACGGCTGGCTGCCCGTTTTGCCGCCAAGGAGGCGGGAATGAAGGCCATTGGCACCGGCTTGCGCCACGGCGTTACCTGGCAGAGCGTGGAAGTGGTTCGCTTCCCCGGCCAGCGTCCTATGTTGAAATTTACCGGTAAGGCGGCTGAGATTGCAGGCAGGCTGGGCTGTAAGCGAACCCATCTTTCCTTATCTCATACGGCCGATCTGGCCATTGCCCACGTGATTCTGGAAAGTGATTAAAACAAGAAGCGACCAGCCCTGCTTTGCAAACTACAGTGCCTGTGAGACCTTTAAAAACTAATGAGCCAAACCGCTTCCCCCTCTACCATAGTTGAGCCTCAGACATCTCTCAATCCCATGCCGCTCAAGGCCGTAATGCTGGCCGTAGCGCTGGTCAGCCTTGCCAGCTTGCTGCTGGAGCTCGCTCTCACGCGGCTCTTCAGCGTGGTGCTCTTTTATCATTTTGCCTTTTTCGCTATCTCGGTAGCGCTACTGGGACTGGGTTCCGGCGGGGTATTTGCCCACGTTCGCCAGGAATGGCTCGCACGTTTTGATATGCGCTCTCTCGGCGCGTGGCTCTGTCTTCTGAATTCAATCTTCATTCTGGCTTCAGTGGAAGTGGTGCTACACACGCCGGTATCGCTGGAAGTAAACGGCTCGAATTTCGCCAAGCTGACCATTATCTATCTGGCAGCCGCGGTTCCGTTCTTTCTGACCGGACTGCTTTTTTCCGTGCTCTTTGCTCGCTCGTCAACCCAGATTTCCTATCTCTATGGCGCTGATCTGGCCGGTGGTGCTTCCGCCTGTTTGCTGGTAGTTCCGCTGTTAAATCTGATTGGCGCACCTAATGCGCTTCTGCTGGCTTCGGCATTCATGGCTCTGGCAGCAGCTATGTGGGCGGACCGAAGCAAGCTGCGCCGCGCAGGATATGCATTGGCAACGGTCTTTATTTTGCTTATGGCAGCCAATTATTCCGGACGTCTGGTTGACGTTATCTATGCCAAAGGTGCCTATCGCGATCCTAAGTGGGTTGAGTTTGCCCGCTGGAATGCGATTTCACGAATTGAAGTCAACACGCAGCTTGGCGGACGCTACATAGTCATCGACGCGGACGCGACCACTGCCATTATGAACGTGGATCCAGCACACTGGGACCAGGAGAGTACTCCCACGCCAATGTATACAGGCCTTCCTGAAAAGCCAGGGTTCAACTGGAAAAAAGGCCTGATGTCTGCGGCGCCTTCCATTGCCAATGTGCTGCGTCCTAAGGGTGAGTTCGCCATCATTGGGCCGGGCGGCGGTGTGGACGTGATGCGGGCCGTGGCTAATGGCAGTCCCAGTGTGACTGGAATTGAGATTAATCCGACCATCGTAAATAGTGTGATGCGCGGCAAATACGCTGACTATTCTTTCCATTTATATGATCGCCCGCAAGTTCACATACACGTTCAGGATGGGCGCTCTTATATCCGCAGCTCAAAAGATAAATATGACGTCGTGCAGATGACGCTGGTGGACACATGGGCTTCCACCGCAGCCGGCGCTTTCGCGCTGAGCGAAAACAATCTCTATACCACAGAAGCCTTCCGCGAATACTTTGACCATCTGAAGCCGGATGGAATGATCGCGATCACCCGCTGGGAGTTCAAGCGTCCGCATGAAGCTTTGCGCGTGGTTTCGCAGGCCATTGAGTCGCTGCACCAGATTGGCATCGCCGATCCACGCCAGCATTTTGTGATTGTCGCCGACGGCGGCTTAGACGAAGACGGCAGACCGGTGTTGGTTCTGGCCAAGAAAATACCGTTCACAGCAGCGGAGTACGCAGCCATTGCAGCCCATGTCCGCGAGAATCCGAACCTGGTCTGGCTGAATCCGACTGCTGAATACGCCGGCAGGCAGCCCTTACCACCTGCGGCCCAGGCGTTCCACGATCTGATTGAATCCAACGATCCACGGCGCTTTGCCAACGACTACGCCTATAACGTTTCGCCCGTAAGCGACAGCGCTCCGTTCTTCTTCTTTACGCTCAAAACCAAATACGTATTGCAGAATATTCTGGCCGGCACCGGCCACGGCATGGACTGGCGCATCAACCTGGGCGTGGTGGTGCTGGGAATGCTGCTGATTATTTCCATTGTGGCTGTGCTCGCATTTTTGATCCTGCCTTTGGGGCTGCACCGGCATAAGGGCGAGGCGCGCAAGACCGGCATTCTGGCTTTGCTGTTTTTCATTGCTGTTGGGTTTGGATATATCCTGGTTGAAATCTCTCTGATTCAGCGCTTCGTACTTTTCCTGGGCCATCCCACATATGCTCTGACTGTAGTTGTTTTTCTTCTGCTTCTTTCCAGTGGCGCGGGTAGCGTTGCGGCACGGCAATGGATATCCAACAGCAGTAGAATCTTGCCGTTGCTGGGCCTGATTGCAGCACTCATTCTGATTAATGTAATGGTCTTGCCATGGCTGCTTTCCATCGCGGTAGGACTGCCGTTCTTCATCAAGCTTTTGCTCAGCGCCGTGGTGCTTGCACCGCTTGGCTTCCTGATGGGCATGCCTTTCCCCACAGGATTGCGGTTGGTAAAAACCGTGGAATGGGCCTGGGCATTGAATGCCGCAGCCAGCGTAATGGGGTCAGTAATGGCCATGATTATTGCCATCCATTTCGGTCTGACAGTAACGCTGGTGTGCGCCGCCGTGGCTTATCTGCTTGCGGCTCTTTGCTCCAGAACCTGGAAAGGCGCGGTTGCAGCTTAAAGCAGTTTTAGATATTTTCAGCCTGAATCGCACACCATCAGGCCACCGATATTTACCAAAAACTGTCTAATTCTAGGGACTTGCGGGCGCATCTGCTATGATTTTCGCGTAAGTTACGACAACTCAATTGCCAAGTCAAAAGCAACTCAGATGGTCTGAATTAAAGGTCGGGATAACCGTAATTGTCGGTTCGCTAACCCTGGCTATTCTCGTCTTCCTGATAAGCGGGACTAGCGGCATTTTCACCAGGAAAATCACGCTCATCACCTATTTTGATAATGCTGAAGGCATTCGCTCCGGGCAACCGGTGGACCTGCAAGGCGTATCTATTGGCAACGTGCAGAGTGTTCGCGTCGTCGCTGGACGCCAACTTGATCCCGTGCAGGTAATCATGCGGGTCAATGCGAAATATCAGCCGTTCCTTCATAGGGATTCCACAGCTACTATTCAGACTGCCGGTGTCCTCGGCGAGTCATTCGTAGACATTGACAGCAAGAATGCCAAGGGGCCGATCGTCCAGGATAATTCTGAATTGGTGCCGGGGAATTCTCCGGGAATCCCGGATGTAGTGAAGAGCAGCCAAACCTCGCTGCAAAATATTGACTTGCTGGTAAAACGCGCCGACTCCATTTTCGCGGAAATCCAGGACGGTAAAGGCTCGCTGCATCAAGCCATCTTTGACCCTGAACTAATCAACAAGATCAATACGATACTGAACCAGGTACAGGCATTGCTGAATGATGTAAGCAATGGCAAAGGCACCATAGGAAAGTTATTTTCCGACGATTCTCTTCACCGCAAACTCAGTGACGTGGTGGATAAAACTGACCGCCTGCTGGATGATATCGATGCAGGCAAAGGCAATCTGGGTAAGCTGGCGAAGGACGAGAGTCTCTACAAAAACTTGAACGATACTATCGCCAAAGCCAACAAGATGATGGACGATCTAAATGCCGGCAAAGGCGCGGCGGGCACTCTGCTGAAAGATGAAGAGTTCGCCCACAAGCTGCGCAATACGCTTGCGAAGCTTTCCGCGATTGCCGACAAAATCGACTCAGGTGAAGGAACCGCCGGCAAGTTCCTGAAGGATCCTTCCATATACAACAATACCGATCAAATGCTGGTTGAAACCCGGAACCTGGTTAAGGCGATCCGTGAGAATCCCAAGAAATACCTCACCATTCACTTCCGGGTATTTTGAGCTGCTCCGGGAATTTGATCCTGATGTTGCCGCATTTAGCGGTCTATTCGCACGGCTAAAATTGATTTGTTAAATCTCCCGGGAGGAAAAATATGCGTTTATCTCGATTTCTGGTCCCAGCACTTTTGCTGGCATCATGCCTGACGGCCACTGAAGCCGTCGCACAGGAGAGCAAAGCAGCCGCCAATCCTGTTGTCTCTGCTCTGGATAAGACTGCCGATCCCTGCGTGGATTTCTATCAGTTTGCCTGTGGTTCATGGAAGAAAAATAATCCTATTCCTTCCGATCAACCAATCTGGAGCCGCTTTGGAGAGCTGGCAGAGCACAATCGTGTGGTGCTGCGCAGTATTCTGGAAAACTCCGCGAAAGCTACAAACCGCACTCCCAACGAGCAGAAAATCGGCGACTATTACGCAACCTGCATCGATGAAGACGCTATCAACAAGAAGGGCATCGCCGTCCTCAAGCCGGAATTTGACCGTATTAACGGATTGCAGGATAAAGCCGGCCTTCCTGCGCTGCTGGCCCACTTGCATAGTCAAGGCATCGATGGCATGTTCAATTTCTTCTCTGGCGCCGATTTCAAGAACGCAAAAGAAGTAATCGCTCAGGCCGACCAGGGCGGACTCGGACTGCCGGACCGCGATTATTACCTCAAAGACGATCCAACATCGGTAAAGCTGCGCCAGGCTTATGTAGAACACGTCGCCAACACATTCAAGCTTCTGGGCGATTCTCCAGAAAAAGCCGCGGCGGAAGCAAAAGCGGTAATGGATATTGAGACCGCATTGGCCAAAGGCTCCATGGATCGCGTGGAACGGCGTGAACCGGAAAAGGTGTATCACAAGCTCTCCCAGCAGGAATGGCAGGCGCTTACACCATCATTTTCATTCACAAAATATCTCACTGACCTGGGCACGCCCGCATTCACCAGCATCAATGTGGCCAGTCCAGATTTCTTCAAGGCGCTTAACGCTGAGCTGCAGAGCGTCAGCCTGGATGATTTGAAAACATATCTGCGCTGGCACCTGGTCCACTCACAGACCCTGACGCTGCCAAAGGCATTCGTTGATGAAAACTTCAATTTTTACGGCAAGACATTGCGCGGAACCAAAGAGCTGCAGGCGCGCTGGAAGCGTTGCGTAGCCGGCACGGATGGAGATCTTGGCGAAGCGCTGGGCCAGGTTTTCGTAGAGAAATATTATCCGCCAGAAGCGAAGGAGCGCACGCTGAAGATGGTGAACCAGCTGGAAGCCGCTCTGCGCCAGGACATCAGCGATCTTCCCTGGATGTCCGAGACCACCAAGAAACAGGCGCTGGTAAAGCTGGATGCCATCAAAAACAAGATTGGCTATCCCAGCAAGTGGCGCGATTACAGCACACTAAAAATCGAGAAAGGCGACGCTCTGGGAAATTCACTTCGGGCAAATGCGTTTGAGGTCCATCGCCAGCTCGATAAGATTGGCAAGCCTCTGGACAAGCAGGAATGGCAGATGACGCCTCCTACGGTGAACGCTTATTACGATCCTACGGAAAATGACATCAATTTCCCCGCCGGCATCCTGCAGCCGCCGTTTTATGATTTCAAAGCCGATGACGCTCTCAATTTTGGCGGCATGGGCGCCGTGATTGGCCATGAACTCACGCATGGCTTTGACGATCAGGGAGCGCTCTTTGATCCTGAAGGCAATCTCAAAAACTGGTGGACGGCGGAAGATACCAAAGCGTTCAAAGACCGCACACAATGCATTGTGGATGAGTATGATCAGTTTGTTGCGGTTGACGATGTCCACGTGCGCGGCAAGCTCACGCTGGGCGAGAATACTGCCGACAATGGCGGCCTGCGCATTGCCTATATGGCCCTGATGAAGTCCATGGCCGATTCAGGCAAGCAACCAGAAAAGATTGACGGCTTTACACCGGAACAGCGCTTCTTCATCGGCTGGGGACAAATCTGGTGCCAGAACCAGACAGACCAGGTGGCGCGTCTGCTGGCCCAGAACAATGAACATTCACCCGGCAACTATCGCGCAAACGGCGTTGTGCAGAACATGCCTGAATTTCAGAAGGCGTGGGGATGCAAAACCGGACAGCCCATGGTGCGAGCGAATGCTTGCCATGTGTGGTAATTGACGTGTGGTAATTGACGTCTTGTAATTAACGTTTGGTAATTGAAGCGTGATAGTTGAAGTTGATTCAGCAGAGCCCGGCGCAGCCCGGGCTTTCTTATTGCGCGCGATGCTTATTGGGTAGCAGAAGAAGAGTCTAGCTTGATCAGCCCGGTGCTCTCTGCCTGTTCATGCGCGTGATACGACGACCGCACCAGTGGCCCTGATTCCACGTGCTTGAAACCCATCTTCATAGCTTCAGTCTTCAGGAAAGCAAATTCTTCAGGAGTGTAATAACGGGTCATGGGCAGATGGTCTTTGGAAGGGCGTAAGTATTGGCCGACCGTCAGGATGTCGACTTTGCGTGCGGCCAGATCACGGAAGACTTCGAGCAATTCTTCTGTGGTCTCGCCAATGCCGACCATGACGCCGGTCTTGGAAACCATCCCTGGAGCAAAGCGTTTTACGTTGTTGAGCAGGTCTAATGTACGCTGATAGCGCGCTCCTGATCGCACGGCGCGATACAGCCGCGGCACCGTCTCAGTATTGTGGTTCAACACTTCCGGCCTGGCATCGATCACAACCTGGAGGCAGTCTTCCCGTCCCTGAAAATCCGGGATCAGCACTTCAATCTGGCACCCGGGAGCCTGCGCTCGGACCTGGCGAATGGTCTCGGCAAAAATCCTGGCTCCGCCCATATTGTCATCATCGCGATTTACGCTGGTAACCACAGCATGCTTTAAGCCCAGCGTGGCTACGGCTTCCGCCACACGGCGCGGTTCGTCCATATCCAGCGGCTCAGGCTTGCCTTTGGGCACGGCGCAAAAGCCGCAGCGCCGTGTACACAGATTTCCCAGCAGCATGAATGTAGCGGTCTTATGGTTCCAGCATTCGCCAATGTTGGGGCACTGCGCCGATTCACAAACCGTATGCAGGTCCAGAGTGCGTGCCAGCTTCTTGAGCGCATGGTAATTGTCGCCCATGGGCGCGCGTGCTTTGAGCCACTCAGGCTTCCGCTGCGGACGCCTGGGTGCGAGGTCAATCTGGACGAGTTCTACGGAGCTAGCCATGAAAATAATTAGATGTGAACTACTATTGTACGATGCGCAGGCTTGGTAATGCGATTCACAGCACTCATGTAACGCTGACAAAACACTAATTTTCTGGCTAACATGAGCGATGGGGAGACAAAGAAACGCGGCTCCCGGCGGGAAATTTCCACGAAAAAGGACCGCTCACAAGTTGCCTAATATCCAAAAGTGGCGGGACAGCTGGCAGCCGGAATGGGAAGATAGGCGGCAGCAACTTTTTTATAGCCTCAGCCCTATTCGGCCTTGGCTTCCCATGATTTCTGCGGCCCTGGCGTTTGGCGCCAGCTATATTCAATCGAACCTGCTCCGCGTGGCGACCACTGCGGCAGCCCTCATTCTGTTTTTATTCGTCGCAACTGAGGTGGGCCGCGCTCTGCTCGAACCTGACCAAGGGCCTTGCAATCCTCTGCGTCATTCGCCAGCAATTCCAGTAACACCGTTTCAGATTCTATTGGCCGGAGCTTTGGCAATTCTTTATACGTTCCTGATTTGTTGTGCTCTGCACGGGCTCATTTATACCCTTGCCGTTCACTTAGCCTGGGCTAGCGTGATTGTGATACCTGCAGTCCTTATCATCGCCTGTTTGGTAGCGTGGCGAAATGTGCGACTTTGGAGCTATCAGAGTGAGGAGTATGTAGAGCTTCTCCAGGAGAACCAGGGCAAATTGGCTGAAATAGAAAGATTGAAGAAGATGCGCCCTGCCAGGTAATGATTAGAGCGTATGCAAATACGCCATCAGGTCCTGTAACTCCTGCTCATCCAGTTGGTCGCCAAACCGGGGCATCATGCCACGTCCGCGGATAATGCTTTGCATAGCATGTTCTTCGGTGGCAGTCATACCGCTAGGCAGGTATTGCTTGCGCAGAACTTTCTTAAGCCCCGGTCCCTTGTTGCCGCTGGAGGAATACGCTGGATGGCAGTTCATGCAGTAAATATTGAAGACTTTTCGCCCACGCGATTGCTGGACGCTGAGCCCTAATTCGGCATCGCTCATTTGAGCTGGATCTTTGCCGCAGCCGGACAGCAACCCGGCCACAATCATCATCAGAAAAATGGACGCGATTCGCCTCAAGTGACTATTATGTCTGTAGTGTGGCGTTTTGCAAAACCCCTCGGGAAATATTGCTGCTGATTCCATGCCGATCGATATTAAACGCGCCTATGAGAAACCCTCACTTTCTGACGGCCAGCGTGTGCTGGTGGACCGTCTTTGGCCACGTGGAATAAAGAAAGAGAATGCGCGCATTGACCACTGGCTCAAGAACCTCGCTCCGTCCGACGGCCTGCGCAAATGGTTCCACTCCAGCGCCAACTGGATCATCTTTAAGAAGCGATACTTCAAAGAGCTGAGCACACCGGAAGCCTCCGCCGACCTGCAGGCTTTATATGGGCTCTTGAATGAGCACGAGCAGGTGACTTTGATCTATGCGTCAAAAGACATAGAGCGAAACAATGCCGCAGCACTCAAAGAGTTGCTGGAAGGAATGAAGAAGCCACCCACCAGTAGCGGCCCAGCAAGGGCCATGGCGGTTCCGCGGCGCATCGCCAAACGGCGACCAAGCTAATGATTCTGCGCTTATTGGAACCGGCCCCGACTGTCAGCACTGAATTTCTGCCTGCCTGGGACATAGTGGAGCGCCTGCAACGGCAACCTCACACCAACTGCTGGATGATTACTCAACCGTCGCACGCCGCACTGGCCGGAGAATTTGCGGCAAAGATGACCGGTGCACAGCTCCCGAAATTAGATGCTGCACTGGTGCGTGCAATTGCTCTGCATGACGCCGGTTGGGGCATTCCTGACGCGCAAGCCATTATGCAGAGCCGGTCAGTAAGCCAGGGCTGCCCTAAATCGTTTATTGACTGCAGTACGGGTGAATTCCTGAATGCGTGGGGGAAGTCGATCGAGATAGCCGCAACTTCTGGCCCAGCCGGTGGATATATTGTGAGCCGCCACTTTGCTCGCCTCGCAGAGCATAGCGCCACTCATAATGGTGATCGACAGAAAGTGGCCCGCTTTCTGGAACATGAAGCAGCCCGGCAGAAGCAGCTTGCCGCGAAACAAAACCACAGTCCCGCAGAACTGGAACAACTCACTGACGTTTTACAGTTCTGTGACCTTTTGTCTCTTTATATCTGCGCGGGCGCACGTGACAATGCCGAGTTTCCACAATATTTTGGGGTGAAAGTGCGTCTGACAATGGAAGCAGAGAGCTATAAGCTGGAGCCGCCGCTGATTGAATCCGGATCAGAATTCAAAGTGGCAGCACTGCGGCATCCGGCAGTGAAGGGTGAGTCGGGACGAGAAATTGAAGTAAGGATTTTGTAATTGAGCTTTTTCTGTAATCCCGAGCGGCAGCGGGAACCCTATCGCCAAAAACTCTTTGGGCCGCGAATCAACGCAAAAGAACATGAATCAAACTTTTGCGGGCACATACCAGATTTAGATTTTCTTGATCCTTCAGATCACCGTGACAATAGGGATCCCTCACTCCGCTCGGGATTAACACAATCAGTGTTTATCCATCCCTGCCATATCGCCATGATCGTGGTGAGCATGTTCTGAGCCTGGCTTATCCATCTGGCGTTCCACAGACCATATTGCATCCGGCGTTTTCTCCCACAGATACATGTGGACCATCCAGCCGAAAACGTGCGGCATAAATGTTCCGCCGGCAGCGTCACATGCTTCCTGGGTGGCAATGGAGCCGTTCAGACCAAACCTGGATGTCTTGCTAAGAACGTCACGCTCCTGCCCTTTTGGCGGCTTGCACATGTTCACGTGCTGGTGCCACTGCGTCATGCTAAGAGGAATCCGTTCATTGAGCTGTTGTTCGCTGAAGCGCACGGGCGCGGTGTACATGGCGCCGATCAGCTTGAAATCATCTCCATGCTTTTCATAAAGAAGAGATGTGGGTTTGGTGGCGTCGAAGCGAAAAGCCTCGCCGATGGCGTTTTCATAGTTGGTAAAGTGGTACATTTTTTGTGGGACGTTTGGCAGAAAAATTTTGAAGCCCTCGGCCAGTGCAACTTTGTAGTCGCGATATTTCTCCAGCGCCGGACGGGCCTCTTCCACCACCTGCTGCGCCTTGGCGGAATCGCCGGGCTGGGGCTTGCGCAGCTCGCTCATGTGCATATGAGCCCCCATGTGTTCGTGGTCTTCATGGTTATGCCCGTGGCCCATGGCTTCCGTGGTGGCATTCAACTCGCTCTGGCCTCCGCCGGATGTCTGCTGCGCGTGGTCATGGCCACGTTCCTGGCTAAAGACCAGAAGCGCTACTAAGCTAATCGCCGCAGCCGCAAAAAACTTTTTCATGCCCCTATTCTCCCGATCTTATTTTTCATGATCCCCAGCAAAGGTAGCAAACCCGAAAGAAAGACAAAAGTTACCTTTGGGGTGGGGGAAAGAACTTCCTTAATCCAGCCGGGTTAATATCAGGCGAAGGAGAGATCATGCCCAAACTCATGCACCGCATTCTGTTTGCAGCACTTATATCAGCCATGCTTTTGCCGCTTACTACACTTGCCCAACAAGCCCAGAATAGCGACCCAAACCAAAGCGCCCAGCCCGGTGGACAGCGGCGCGGCCGCATGGCCGGAGGCCAGCATATGGCCATGCTCGCCCAAAAACTCAACCTCACGGACGCGCAGAAAGAGCAATTTCAGCAGATCGGCAAGGACATGCGGAAGCAAGGGATGACCATCCGGCAGGATAGCTCTCTGACTCCAGACCAGAAAAAAGAAAAGATGCTGGCACTGCGCAAACAAGCCCACCAGCAGATGTTCGCCGTGCTGACGCCGGAGCAAAAAGAGCAGCTCAAACAGCTACGTGAACAACACAAAAAAGAACAAGGAACAGATAAGCCTACTAGTGATAAACCCGCGGGCAATCAGGCTTCCGCCAAACAAAATTCTGGAAGCACCGCAGCCGATGATGACGATCCTTTTGCTGGAATGACTAATGACGACGAAGATGGCAGGGGCAGTTTTTAAGAACGCAAAATCAGGGTGTATGTACAGGCTCTTCGTGGTCAAAGAGCGGCTTCCATGATTCGTCGAGTGAAACCCACTGGTCAAATTCAAGCCAGCTGGACTTCATCTGTGGGACGTGAAGCATACCGTGTCCGTCTGAGCAAACAAGCTCCGTCCCCCACCAATCCAGAAGCAGATAGCCGGGTGTGCCCACGGACGCCTCATTGCTCAGGCGTTTCAAACAGAGGCGGCAGCGCCTGCCCTGATCATGCAAAGACCATGAGAGCGCGACCATTGATGTGACCAGGAATAGCCAGGTGGAGAATGGCCCTACAAACGAGTGCACCGAGCCGGTAAGCATGATGGAGACTTTGCCCGTGAGTTCCAGGGAACTGACAAAACAAACGGCAAAGAGCAGCAAAGTTTTCAGGACAAAGAATCCCCACCAGCGCAGTGTATGGCTATAGCTCAATTTGATCTTATACATCTTGGCTCTGCCCAGCCTCTTGCTGCCCAATGCCAGGCCACCCAGCAATGAGATCACCGTGAAAAACAGATAGAGCCTTGCACCGCGGTGTGCGCGCGAAACAAATGATTCCGTTTGCGGCTGCTTGTATCCGTCTGCTTGAGCCATGCGCTCAATCTCCTGCGTTGCCTGCGCAAGAGTTGCGCGCGGCTGCATGCGCAGCACAGCACCTGTACGATCGGCAAAATTGTTCGTGATGGTGCCCCAGCTCGGCAACAACCACACAGATACTTCAGGAAAGGTAAAAACAAAATTTTCCGGCAGCACGCCGATCACGGTTCCAGGCCGGCCGTCTACTGAAATCGTCATGCCCGCAATGTTGCGGTCGGAGTGAAATTGTGTGGCCCACAAATGGTGGGTAATTACCACGCATCCCGGACAGCCTGCACCATCGGCGGTTGCAAATAGCCTGCCCATCTCCGCCTTGTTACCGAGCAATTCAAAAAAACTGGGCGACACTCGTGCACTGATATCGTCCGTAGATTTTTTGGGGAAGCTTAGTTTGACAGGATGCCATGAGTAGGCGGCCACCATCTCCGCTGTTTTGCTTCGCTCCGCCCATTGCGCGGTAACACGGAACAGATTTGCCTCGTCATACTTGGTAACACTACCGTGCAGCGAAAGGTAGGCCAGGCGATCTGGCTGACGGAATGGCAGAGGCTTGAATCCTGAACGGATCGTAGGCGCAAAGCCGGTTGCCAGCACAACAAAGACGAAGGCACAGAGACTCGCGCTCAGGCAGAAACGCGCTGTACGGACTTCGTCCAATGCGCGCAATACTTTCTTCCGGTTGAAGCGATGCCATGCTGCGTCAGGAAATGCGCTCCAGCAGTGCCTCGCCAGTTCAAGTGGGGTTTGCGCGTTGAGCCTGCCGGACTCGGCCAGAAAATGCAGCCAGTGCCAGACTTTTCCATACCGTTCCTGATACCACTCCGCGCGCTGTGGTTTTGGGACCAACAGGCTGGCTATACGCAGCAGGAGCTTACATTGCCAGATCAGAATACGAATTTGAGGATGAGCCTGCACAAAACATTCTCACTATCGCCGGAGATCCTTATCTTTTGACTGTGTGGTCTGCAGAATTACAGCGGGGAAGATTCGTAACGCGGTGACCATGCAGCCGTGAACCATATTAGGTTGATATTACTGGATTTCGCACGAGATCACGCAGGATTTATTTTTGGCTATTTTAGGAACCCCAGAGCTGCCCACGGTGTCTTTATAAAAGCAACGCTTGCGAAAAAATATACCTGGCCCGTTCTGTAACGCTGCAATTAATTTCAACACTAACCCCTATTAGGTTGCAGGTTCCGCCAAATAAATATTTGAACCCTGTTTAACATCCGCATCGTCTAACCGTCATATAAATCATTTGCGCCAGATGAAACCGTTTGTCAGTGTTTTACGTACATTGAACAGCGAGGGAGATTTTGGATGTTTCGCCATAAAAATAAACAGCGTGCCAGCGAACGGGCCACTGAATATGCAAACTGTAAGGACTTTCAGCAGATTTTCACTGAAGACATGGTGGGGCTGCATCGGCTGGCATTTCTCCTGACGGCTGATCAGGCCAAAGCAGAGCAATGCTTTGTTGCCGGCCTGGATGACAGTATTCATGGCAATCCTGTTTTTCGCCAATGGGCGCGCGCCTGGAGCAAGCGGGCCATCATTCATAATGCAATTAAGATGATTGCACCAGTTCCTTCGCGGTCAAGTGAGGTCGTATCGGATGAAAACTTACAGGGTGGCACCCCGGACGATACCGCAGCCAAAATAGCAGCATGGGCTCCCTTTGAGCGATTTGTGTTTGTGATGGCCGTGCTGGAAGGCTATTCCCTGCGCGAGTGCTCAACACTGCTGGCCGGTCCAGTGCAAGACGTGATTGCAGCTAAATCAGCGGCCTTGCAGAAAGTAACAGCGCAGCCGTGGCACGATTCTGCAACGCCTCAGCTGGATGCCATTCCATGGCATGGATTTGCTCGCGCACAAGTTGCGTAAAAGTTTCCCATTCTCAATGGATATGCTCAATCCTGAAGAATTTGCAATCCCTGATGTTTTGATTGTTGATGACCAGCAAGCTTTAGTTGCGGACGCCAGTACAACCGTTTGCGTGAAAGTTCGTGAGCGGACACTGCGCGAACAATCCTGCCCTAAACTCTAACGTTTGTACCGGCGCCCTCAACGCCTTGATTCCAGCCGAACTCCCCGAGCTTTTTGCAGAGATGCATTCGGAAACTTCTACACGGAAAGCAAGAGATAGCCAGCACCGGACCACGCAGCCAGGACGGCTACGAGGAGTGCCACCCGGAATGAAAAACTATCAAGAACGCGATTATTTTTGCCCTCAAACATATAAAAACTCCTGACCCAATATCCAAATTTTGGATTCGCAGCAGATGCGCTGGCGATTCCTGTCCTTACTAATGGCATCTGCCATGCCAAACGCGCATGGTTGTGTAAATCATTGAATCCACTCAATACCGGAGGGGCGAGTTGCAAATAGAAAAGCCGCGGGTGTTCGCTTTCGATATACGGTGTTCAAGATCGAACACCGTTCGTAAGCCGTATAACTAGCTTCATTCTTTGTGGCTTAGCTCTCAGATAGAATCATGTTGTTGACTCACTCTCACCAGCAAGGTAACGCCCCCGGGCCTCCGACGTTTCAGTTCTTTCTGGACCTGCCAAAGTTCCGCAAAGATCCTCTGGGTGGTTTCTTTCACGCCGCCCTTACCTATGGCGATGTGGTCCGTTACCGTGGCCTATGGATCTCACACCAACTTAGCCACCCTGACCACATTCAGCAGGTGTTGCAAGGTAACGTGGCCAACTATCGCAAGGGCCGAGGCTACAAAATCTTGAAGTTGTCTCTTGGTGAAGGATTGCTCACAAGTGAAGGCGCTCTGTGGCAGCGGCAGCGCAAAATGACGCAGCCCTCGTTTCAGGGGCAACAGGTAGCTTCATTTGTTGCCACCATGGCGGACAACGCACTGGCCATGTTGCGCCGCTGGGAAAACAATGCGCAGCAACATACGGTCTTCGACGTTGTCCCTGATTTCATGCGCCTCACGCTCAACATTGCCGCGCAAGTTCTTTTCACCACCAATCTGGAAGCCGACACCGAATCGATTCGGCGGACACTCGACATTGGACGCGATTATTCCCTGGAGCGCGCATGGTCTATTTTTCCGCTGCCCCTGAGCGTGCCTACACGGCGCAATCGCGAATATCGTGGAGCGCTGGCCCACATACATGGAATTATGGACCGCATTATTGCCGGGCGACGCCAATCGTCCGCACGCATCTCCGATCTGCTCACCATGCTGATGGAAGCGCGCGACGAGAATGGCGATCCCATGTCTGACAAGCAACTGCGCGACGAAATTATCACGCTGCTTACTGCCGGACACGAGACTACAACGCTTGTTCTCTCCTGGACGTGTTTTTTGATTGCCACGCGGCCTGATGTGGTGGAGCGCATGACGGCGGAAGCAGCGTTTCTCAACGGCAGAAGTCCGGCCTATGAAGACCTGATGAAGCTGCGCTATTCGCGCATGGTAGTGGAAGAAAGCATGCGACTTTATCCGCCGGTATGGACGCTGGCGCGCACCGCAGTCAATGAAGACCAGATTGGCGGTTACCGCATTGCAGCAGGTTCTGAGATCCTGATTTTTCCCTACATCACGCAGCGCCATCCCAAGTGGTGGCAAGACCCGGACGCTTTTCGCCCGGAGCGCTTTGCGCCAGAAAATTCAGCGGCCCGGCCACGCTACGCATATCTGCCATTTGGAGCCGGACCACGTACATGCATCGGCCTGAATTTTGCGATGACTGAGATTCTGGTTGTGCTCACGATGATCTTGCAGCGGTTCCGTTTGAAATTGGCGATTGACCCCGCCAGCGTGCGTCCCGATCCCTCCGTCACACTGCAACCCAAGCCCGGCGTGCCGGTACTGCTGGAAAAAATCTAGAAGAGGTCAGCTCGTTTCCGGGTTCCACTTCCAACCGCTAAATTGTTTACGCAACTCCAGCTTGGATAATTTTCCTGTGGACGTATGCGGCAGTTCATCTAGAAAGACGAACTCATCAGGCAATTGCCATTTGGCAAACTGGGAAGAAAGAAACTCACGCAGCTCTTCTGCTGTCGCCGTTGCTCCTGGACGCAGCACCACTGCGGCAACAGGACGCTCATCCCATTTGGGATGTGGCACCGCGATTACGCCTGCCTCACGCACCGCCGGATGCGCGACCAATGCATTTTCCAGATTGACTGAGCTGATCCACTCGCCCCCTGATTTGATCAAATCTTTAGCGCGATCAGCAATCTGCACATAACCTTCATCGTCAATGGTGGCAATGTCGCCGGTGCGCAGCCAGCCGTCGGCGGTCCAGCGATCTTCTGTGCCGGGCGCGTTGAAGTAACTGGCAGCCGCCCAGGGACCGCGAACGTGAAGTTCGCCCATGGTCGTGCCGTCCCATGGCGCTTCTCCCTGATCATTGACTACGCGTACCTCCATAAATGGCAAGGCGCGTCCCTGGCGGACACGCACACGATACTGTTCATCTTCTGTCCATGCGCGCATGTGCGATTTCAGCGTGGAGCAGACGGCCACAGGCGTAGTTTCCGTCATGCCCCAGACCTGTATTAGACGAAGGCCGCGCTGGTCCAACTTGCGCACCAGAGCTTCCGGAACCGCTGTGCCGCCGACAAAGCCGCGAAATGCCTGAGCCAGCTTCCATCGCCCCGGATCTTTTTCCAGACCTTCCAGAATTCCTGTCCATACTGTTGGCACGGCCGTGGCCAGAGTAACCTGCTCAGAGCTGAAAAGCTCCAATATCGACTGCGGATCAAGCTGGCGGCCCGGCAGTACGAGTTTGCAGCCGAGCATCACGGCCACGTGCGGCAGCCCATGCGCGTTGGCATGGAACATGGGCGCCAGGGCCATGGTCACGTCATGCTGCGAAACACAGAATGAATCCGGAAGGGAAAAAGCCAAAGCATGCAGGACCAACGCTCGATGCGAATACAGCACACCTTTGGAGTTGCCGGTGGTGCCGGAAGTAAAGCACATGGCAGCAGCATCGTTTTCATCCGAGCGAGGAAATTCATAGCCACCACGGGCAGTCAGCAGCAGTTCTTCGTAGTCTTCGGCGCCCGGCGGCAATTCATTATTCTGGAAACGCCCCACATTATTTTGGCTACGCACTACAAAGACGCGCTCCAGCTTTACCTTGTCACGAAACTGTTCAAACAGCGGCAGCAGCACATCATCGACGATCAGAAAGCGGTCCTGCGCATGATTGACGATGAATGCCAGCTCTTGCGCGTGTAGACGGAGATTGAGCGTATGCACCACGCCTCCGGCAGCAGGTACAGCGAAGTAGGCTTCCAGATGCGCGTGGTGGTTCCAGCAGAGAGTGGCTACGCGATCTCCCGGCTGAAGGCCAGCGCAGTGCAGCGCTTCTGCCAGTGCCTTGGCACGGCGATAAAAATCCAGGTAGGTATAGCGGTGTATGCTGCCATCGGGCAGACGGGAGACGATTTCCACGGCAGGGTAAGTTTTGGGAATGCGTTCCAGGATTGCCTGCAGCGTAAGCGGGTAATCCATCATGGATCCCTTCATGCGCATGCCCTCCTGAACACCTGAATGAGTAAAGCGCGCCTATCCTAGCACAAGGAGTTCGCACCAAAGGGCTCACCGAAGGATTCCCACAACTTTCTTTGGCGGTGGCTTATACTGCTCCGCTATGAAACTCAGCCGCACTTTCTGCCTGTTGTTGATGACCGTCCTCTGCTCCGCCGGCATGCTGGCCCAAAATACTTTTACCGTTGGCACGGCAACGGCCGGACCAGGCCAGAAGGCTACCGGCACTCTGGATGTGCCTGCCGGAGTTGATGCAGCAGCTTCTATTCCGGTGGTGGTTTTCCGTGGCACAAAACCTGGACCTGTATTGGCGCTGGTTTCCGGCGCACACGGCACGGAATATGCGTCGATCATTGCGCTGGAGAAAGTGATTCAGACGCTTGATCCCACGCAGATTTCCGGCACGGTGATCGTGGTGCCGCTGTTGAATATCGCGTCGTTCGAGCAGAAGGTGCCACATGTGAACCCGCTGGACGGAAAAAGCATGAACCGCTTTTATCCGGGCAAGCAGGATGGAACGCAGACGGATCGAGTCTCCTACGTGATTACCAAACAGATCGTGGAACGCTGCGATTATCTGGTGGACTACCACGGCGGCGATCTGGATGAGAACCTGCGCCCATATGCTTACTGGCCGAAATCAGGCGACGCAAAGCATGATGCCATTACGCGGGACATGGTGTTGGCTTTTGGACTCGACCACATTATTGTCTGGAGTGATCGTCCTAAAGACCCTGCGGCTTCGCGTTATCTGGACAATACGGCGAATACGCGCGGCAAGCCTGCCATCGCGGTGGAAGCCGGATATTCGGGAACGGTCCAGCCGGATGACGTTGCGCTGCTGGCCAACGGCACGTTGAGCCTGATGCGCTATTTGAAGATGCTGCCCGGCGCGCCGACAGTGGTCGAACATCCGGTATGGCTGGGGAAAGTGGACACGGTCACCAGCGATCAGCCGGGAATTTTTTATCCAGCAGTGCAGCGCGGAACTTATGTCGAAGCTGGGATGAAGATCGGCTATGTGACCGACTACTTCGGCAAAACGATCTTTGAAGCCCACGCGCCGGTGGCCGGGGTTGTCCTATACATCTGCGGTGTGCCCTCGATGAAGAAGGGAGACACGGTGGCAAACATCGGCGAGATCACGACGAATCCATAACGCGAAGGAAACTTATCGCTGCCTGGCTTTCCAGCGCTGGAAGAAATAAACGCCCCATAGAGCGATGGCAAAGAAGCCCAGGATAAAGCCCGCACTGGGATCGTCGTTGTTGAAAAAGACCGATACTATCTGGTGATTCTTGATCTTAAACAAGAAGGGCAAGAGACTATAAAAAGTTGCTATCCACAGGAACTTGGTATGGGAGGGCAAAGGGTCTTTGCGGCGGCGTACATAGAGAAAGAATATCCAGAAGAAAATTGCCATGGCGGCAAACAGCAGACCGCGGGTGGATTCGCTCCACATAATCCAAATTATCTTGCCGTTTTGTATCCGAAAGAGAAAAAGCATTAGGGTGGAAATAACCGCCAGCCCGAGGAATGAGCTACGGGTTTCCGTTACCAGGCGAGCTCGTTCAAGAGCGAGCTTCTCCTTTGCAGGATCCATGGCTGCGGGAGGCACGCGAAGAACCTCCAGCGGGCCGCCGGCGCTGCGGGCAAATTTTTCAAACTCCGGGTTCTCGCGGAAATGCTCTTCCACCAACGCTCGTGTAGAAGCACTGGCTTCGCCGGAAAAATAGGCCGGCAGCAGATCGACAATCACGTCACGATCCAGTTTCATGGACGCACCTCTTGGAATTTTTCTCTGGCGTGCATTAATTTCAAACGCGCACGATGCACCTTGACTTTCACCGTGGTTACGGGCAGGTTCAGGGTTTGCGCAATTTCTTCATAGGGCATTTCTTCCTGCACACGCATCAGCAGCGCCGCGCGATCAACCTCAGACAGCAGACGCAGCGCAGCTATTACCGCATTTAATTCGGCTTTGTGTTCGGTCCGCGTAGCCAGGCCCACCGCAGGATCAGGGATGGATTCTTCCAGCTCGGAAAGGCGGTTGTTGCGGCGCAGGTGATCGCGATACAGGTTGCGCGCGATGGTGAACAGGTAGGCCTTGACCGTGGCTTCCCTGATTTTTCCGCGCGAAGTCCAGGCGCGCACGAATGTCTCTGACGTAACGTCATCCGCCAGCGTAGCGTCCCCGCAAAGGAACAGCACAAAGCGATGCACCTGCGGCGCATAGCTTTGGTAGAGGCTGTGGAAGTCCATCATGGGCTGCCCGGACGGTAATAATACGCAGAAAGACTACAGAAGTTACGGACAAAGGCAAACAGTACGGACTTTTGTGGAAGAAAAGCTGAAGAGAAAATATACAGAAAACAAAGGACTTGTTTGCGGCCGGCGTTTCCCTTTGGCCGAGCAACAGTTGATTCGCGGCTAGCAGGGACGTTCCACGGGATTGTTTCGCAGCATCCGCTACCGAAGTTGAAGAAGGAGTAGGACGCATGGCCGCACTTGAAATGCTATAAGATACGCGCTGAATATATATGTGTTGATGTTCAGCAATTAGTAGTTGATAAATAGTTTACATAGTATATATTTCTTCCATCCTATAAGTATGCCCATAGAGCTATCTCGCATGCCAACCGCTTTGGATGATAAATGGCCTGTAGCCTATCCAGATATGTAAGAAAAAAATCTATTTTAAAGGAAACAGATGAAACTTAAAGCAAATGCAATAGTTTGCCTTTTTATGCTGGCATGGTTGTCCACTCAGACTATGCTGGGCCAAGCATCATTTAATCTAAGGGAAATAGCCCGCACAGGAGACAATGCATCTGTTCCGCAGCAGTTAAGTACTGTCTCAAACTTTTCCTTCAACTCACTAGGACAAACTGCTTTTATCGGTGATCAGGGCCTGTTTCTACGGTCGAATGGCAGAAATGCGATCCTAGTAGGTACTGGCGACCCTGCTCCTGGCGGCGGAAGCTTTGTCGATGTAACTTCAGCCTCCATGAATTCGATTGGACAAATTGTTTTCCGTGGGGACGCCCTCTCCCCCAGTACTTCCGGGCTCTTTCTATATTCCAACGGACACATTGCTCAACTCGTGGCTGATAACTCAATGGCCACCAGCGGTGATGTAATCCTTCCCATAAATCCATCCAATAACGATCTAGGGACAGTAGTATTTTCAAGTTTTCTAAATGGTTTGTTTGTTTTTTCCAATGGCGTGGTCAGCAAGCTGGCTGGTCCGGGAGATCCTGCTCCTGGAGGCGGGACATTTTCAAGCTTCACTTCCCAGGTCATTAATCATACAGGACAAATAGCCTTCGTTGGCAGGCTATCATCCGGCAAGCAGGGGGTTTTCCTGGCAACTCCTGGCGGCCAGATTTCAAAAATTATTGAGCGGGGAGATATATTTCCGGACGGCAGTATTTTTAGTGGCGTAACGGGAAATCTCTCTATCAATGATGCAGGCGATGTCGCCTTTGCAGGCGGGACCAATGGCCTCGTATCCGATGCCGGTATTTTCCTCTATTCGGGTGGAAATTTGAATGTTGTTTTGCCCGAGTTCACTCCTATTCCTTCGCTGGGTGGTATTCAACTGCTTCCACAATTTGTTTCAATCAATAATGCCGGACAAATTGCATTCACCAGCCAGATTATTGGAGTTACCTCCGAGTCCGGAGTATTTGTGTTTGCGGGTGGCAATGCCACGCAAATCATGACGCCTGGTCAAAGTTCACCGGACGGAGACATATTTACAGGCGCTTTCAGCGTGCAAATCAATAACTCTGGACAAGTCGGATTTCTTGCGCGAGAGCTGCAACACAACGATGGGCTATTTCTATCCGCAAACGGCGCGACTTCACGCCTTGCCGGCCAGGGCGACACCGTGGCGCGACAGCCGAAGCTGGAATCTCCTTTTGCTTTTGGGCTTAGCAACCGTGAAGAGGCATTGGTATTTGACAACACTTTTCCTGGAGGCATAGGCCTGTTTTCTGTGACTCCAAGCGGAGGTCCGCATCACGTGGTCTTGGACGCTCATGTTGGCGAATCAATAGGCAATGACGGCGTGATGGACGATATCATTGAAAATTTTGCCATCAATGGCCAGGGGCAGGTGCTTTTCAATACGGATTTTTCCAGCGGTATTTCAAGCCTGGTTCGCAAATCGGGAAATACGCTGACTGAATTAGTGCGCGCTTCATTTACCGGCATTGGTGGGGACGCTGCACCATCAGGGGGGACCTTCATCGGACTTGCTATCTCCTCCATTAACAATCTGGGGCAGGTAGCATTCAGTGGATTTGACACGATCCAATCCGGAATCTATGTGGTATCCAATGGACAAATCAGCCTGGCCATTGATCCCAACACCCCCATACCAAATGGTTCGGATACATTTGAAGCGCTCTCACTCAACTCAATCAATGACAAGGGCGAAATTGCTTTTATGGCCCTGCCGTTCTTTGATCCATTCCAGATGCTCGTGCTTTCTAATGGCCAGTTCACGCCCATTGTTCGCGATGGCGACCCAGCTCCGGGCGGAGGCACGTATGCCTTGTTCTTTGACGACACCCGCTACGGTCCGGTTATCAACAACAATTCTGATGTAGCGTTTGCCACCGATCTGCTTGAAGGTGGACGCGCCATTTTCTTGTTTTCCAAAGGAACGACCACCAGAATTGCCGGTCCTGGCGATCCATCACCAGATGGCGGTATTTTTCTGGTGGCTGACGCGCCGACCATGAATAATTCAGGGCAAATCGCATTTTCCGCTGAAACCACGGTTGGTCTCGGAGCCTTTGCTTACATAAACGGTACGGTCGTCAAGGTCGCGGCACCCGGAGATCGAGTGGGTCCTAATGACGTTCTCACCACCATGGATTTGCCCCAAATCAATGATCTGGGAGAAATTGCTTTTGGCGCAGGGTTGTCGTCCGGTCCGGGGGTGGTCTACCTGGCTAAACCAAAGCAGCAGGATGATTCACTTGCTGTGGCAGCAGTACAAGCGGCAAAACCTCTTTCCATACCGAATTCACGTGCCGCGATGAAGAGCAAACATCCGCGGAATTTTGCGGTTACTCAGTCGTTTCATAGCAAGAAGAAGTAAGTTGCAGTTCGCTGCAGTACGACAAAAAGGCCAGCCCAGTGGGTTGGCCTTTTTGTTTCCGATAAACCAGTTCAAGCGCCGCGACAGCTTCTTCTTCAAAACTCGCGCACCGGCGCAGCCTGTTCCTGCCCCACTCGTCCGGTTACGATTTCTGCGCGGAAATAATTTTCTCCACGCATAGGGCAGCTAGCCATCCGACGCAAAATTGCGATCTGCCCGGTGTGGGTCAGCGCATCCGCTATGGGGCCTTGAAAAAGTTTTTCAGCGGAAACCGGGAGCGGTGCGCCGGAAGCAAGGTAATCATCGAAAGCTTGCAATGTTTTGAAGAAGCGTTCCGCTTCCTGGGGCCAGGAGAGCGGCGTGGAATCATGCCACTCCTGTTTACCTTTGGCGATGGAGAGAGCCCAATCAAAGAGGTCTCCCATGTGGGCCAGAATGTGCGCCGGCGTTCTGCCTTTTTCTCCAGTGCTGAACGCGGCAAAACTATCAGGAGCATCGCGCAGAGTCTTGCCTGCACGATAAGCCAGGGTAGCCACCGTATGGCGTAAAAGCTGCCGGCTGGAATGATCTGTGGAAAGCGATGTGCTTGTTGCCATGGTTGCTCCTTTTGCTTCAGCGCATATATCTCACGAGTTATTGATATTAACAGTCCCAACCGGAGACAAGCCCACGGCGAGCATAGAACGGGCCAAGCCTGTGGAACTCATTTTTAAACTACCGTTTGTGGCGCTGTTTGCCGGAGCTGTGAAACCAAGTCACTATGGCGTCTACACGCAGATGACGCCTGCTGTCACTCCCGGCGTATGTTTCGTAAGACTAAATCTTAAAGTGTGGATTTGTGATTAAAGCTCAGGGGCAACGGTGATCCCATCTTCTTCGTCGACGGGAAGAGCATACAGCGCAACTTTGAAGGGCGCCATCGTACTTTCTGGCACGGTGCGTACCAGTTCAAAGTAAACGGAGTCTTCACATTTCGCGCACCTGGGAAACAATTGGTCGCACAGCAAGGTGACCTCATGAGGAAGCCGGTGATTGCTGTGCAGAACCAGATAGATCCCGCTCTGGGTAATTCGGTCACCGCAGTGAAATTGAGCCCTTGTTTTGGACATAAGCGTGGCGCGAGCAGGACAACGGATTGTGAGATGCCGATAACCCTCAGTAAAGTTGTGTTAAGGTAGAAAACCTTTTCATATGGCTGAGCCATTGAAAATAAGCAGTTTACGAGCAGTAATTCCAAAAGCAACTCTGAGTAGCGGAAATTCCATCCAAGATTTTCGAGAACTTGTTCATTTGTTCAATTAGGAGAACGTGATTTCGGAATGAGTGATTCAAAGAATGATATGCCCCCCCCGGTTCAGGCTGGTGCTGCCCCTGCGACAAGCGTAAAAAAGGTCCGCAGTTCGCGCTATGAATGGGAAAACAAATCAGGGGAGAACGAACACAAACCCAATGCTCCGGAAACGCCGCAGAGATCTCTGCTGGCGTCACTGGGAGCATGGGTAAAGCGGTTCTTCTCCGGCGGCCGTGATTTGTTTGACAATGATGACGACGCGAGCCCTAGCGCGGCGTAAGGGTGAAGCGAGTCCGCCTATATCAGTGCAATTTGTTCAACGTCTGAGCGCGCTCCTGATCAAGCCATGTGTTCCAGCTATCGCTGGTTACCGCGGGATATTTCTGCTTGCCAAAGGATATCCAGGCGCTGCGGTAGCGCTGCCATTCATCCTCGCTTTTTTTGACGTTCTCCCGGGTGGCTGTTCCCCACTGCGAGGCGCTTCCGGTTTGCGTCTTTAGAAACGCAGCCGCTTCGGCGGCCTGTGCGGTGTGAGCTTCATCGGTTGAGTGTTTGGGCAGTTCGCCGCTTTCAAACTCCTTCAGGGAATCAACCACGTGATTGATCAGAAAAACTTCTTCCTGAATTTCAAACGTGCCTTCCAGGTCCACACCGCTGCTGGCCTGCACCTTAGCGAATTTCTCCACTTCGCTCCAAAATGCGTGAAATGCTTTTTTATCACGCGCGCTCCAGGATGCGGTGAGCTTTTCCAATTGCTGGTCGCGTTCAACTTTATCGAACCGCGATTGCAGGATGGCGCATTGCTCATATAGATCTATCGTACAAGCCATCTTAAGGGCGACGTCATAGTTGCGCGCCACGTCTTTGCCGTTGGCATATACCATGGCCAAGATGGCCTTTCCACTGAGTGCTGACTTGGTTCCGCGATCGATTTCCGCATAGGCACATTTACGCGCTTTAACAGGGTCCGCCGGCTCTCCGAGCCCAAAATAAGCGTCGACCGATACACAGCCGGCAAGGGTCTTTTCCTCGGCGGCAGTGGGACGGTCCGCGGCAGGAATTTCAACTTGTTCAACCGAAGCGCAAGCCTGTTTAGCTCTGGGGTCAGTGATTGGCGTCTGAGAAAAGGCAGAGGAATAAGCCGTGATCAATAAAATTGAATAAAGAACAAAATGGGGTCGCATCGGTTTCATTGTCTCTAAAGGCCCAGCCAGACGCAATCTTCTTTAGTAATGTCTCCAGTAGTGCACCTTTAGAGCACCTTTTGGGGTATGCCGGTAGGCACTGCTCTTGAAAATGAGGCTGTGCTACTCTTCTCGCGGAGCCCGCTTGCGCACAGCCTTTGAAAAAGCACCGCCGGAAGTCCAGGAATTACTGGGAAAACCCATTCGTGACCTGGGACTTAAGTTGGAAGGGTCGCCGCTGGAGCGCTTTGTGCAGCAGCTTTACCGCGAACTTGACCGCAAGGGGCTGAAGAAATTTCGTCCCGCATGCTATCTCACAGACGAGTGGGGATGCCCATCTGGCGAGCCGATCATCGGCATTCCGTTTTACCTTGCCGATCCCAAGCTGGCACGCCTTGAAAAGGAAATGAATGATCTGGAAGACTCGCGCCAGATCATGATGTATCTACGGCACGAGGCCGGCCACGCCATTAATTACGCTTATGCCCTCCATAAAACTCCGGAGTGGAAGCAGATGTTTGGGCCGTACCGCAAGCCTTATCGTGACGCTTACCGGCCGATTCCGTTTTCGCGGAGCTTTGTTCGGCACATGGAAGGCTGGTACGCGCAAAAACATCCTGATGAAGATTTTTCCGAGACCTTTGCTGTATGGCTGACGCCGGGCTCACGCTGGCGGCAGAAATATAAAGGTTGGGGTGCGATGGAAAAACTTCGCTACGTGGATCGGACTTTCAGAAAACTTGGCAAGACCGATCCGGTGCGTCCACGTGGAAGAACCGACATTACCGTGGAAGAAATGGACTCCACGGTGGGAGAGTTCTATGAAGCAGCGCTCAACGAACAGCCATCTCCCGGTGAATTGCCGCTGGATACAGACCTGCAAGACATATTCAAGGTGGGACGAAAACGTAAGACCGGCGTGCGTCCTGCGGCGGAGCTGTTGCGCGAAAACCGCAAATCTCTGGTGGATAAACTCACTTACTGGAGTGGAGTACCACGGTCTTTGATCAAAAAGCTTGTCGAGTCTATTGAGACACGGGTTGGAGAGATGGATTTACGTGCGGACGTGAAACTGGAAAAAGAATATCTGACGGAAATTACTGTGTATGCAACAGCGCTGGCCATGAACTATGTAACCCGGGGAAAGTTTGTACAGACGTGATATGGCAGCATCCAATATTCTTGTGCAGTAACACTGAAGAGATTATGTGGGACCGATATGGACAATAACAAATTGAAAATTACGGTGCTTTATGAAAACTGGTATGAGGAGGAAGAAGCGGCTCCTGAACCAGAAAAGAAAAAGCGCGGCGCCAAGAAGCGCATAAAGAAAAGAGAGAAGCACGACCGCGAAGAAATTTTTGAAGCTTTGGAAAAGCTCGGCCACGAACCCACCTACTTTGTATTGGATGGCGGAGACAAGACTTTACTGTCTCTGGCCCGCCATGAAACTGACTTATTTTTTAATCTGGTTGAGTCATACGCGGGCGATGACACCATGGAGATGCACGTTGCCGCATACCTTGATTTGCTGGGGCGGCCTTACACCGGCGCTGGTCCGCAGGGTCTATATCTGGCGCAGGACAAAGGCGTGGCCAAGCAATTATTTCAGTTTTACGGTATCCGAACGCCTTATTTCGCCACGTGTTATCAAGGAAAGCTGGATCACTCCCAGGATATTTCTTTTCCGCTGATCATCAAGCCGGTTTCAGAAGATGGTTCGCTCGGCATCGATAGTGGCGCGGTTGTGGGAAGCGTGAAGGAACTGATGGAGCGAATCCATTATGTGCAGGAAGAATTCAATTCGCCGGCGCTGATTGAAGAATACATCGAAGGCCGCGAAATCTACGCAGGGGTCCTGGGAAATCAGAATCCTGAAGTGTTACCTCTTGTGGAATTGGATTTGTCACGCTTGCCGGAAGGCATGCCCAAAGTTGCTGGCATGGAAGTGAAATGGGAGAAAGACAGCGAAGCTTACAAGGTAACCAAGTCTGCGCCAGTGGAAGGCTTGAAGGAAGAAACGCATGACCTGCTGTGTTCGACCGCGCTCAATGCTTATCGCATCCTCAAGCTGCGCGATTATGGCCGCATTGATATGCGGCTCACGGACAAGGGAGAAGTGTATTTAATAGAAGCCAACCCGAATCCCTGGCTCTCCAGCAATTCAGAATTTTTTATGGCGGCAAAGAAATCCGGGCGCTCATACGCGGACATGATCGCGGAAATCATACAGTTTGCCCGGACGGACCGGCGGCAGCGCAACAAACTCCATCTCACTTAAAGCTGCAACACGCGCTGTGGACTTGCTGCGCGCGTGTGAGTTATTCCGTCTCAAAGAGCATTTCGTCCCGGAATGTTACATTCTTCTCTGAAGGTCCCTACCTTTCTGGAGAATGTGTGAAACCCAGATTCTTTTTTGCAATCCTATTGATGGCGGCAATTGCTGCAGTGCTGCGCGGCACAACGGATGAACCAACTATTACACAGGATGAGCTGGTTCGCCGAACACAAGAGATGATGGACGCAATAGTGCCGGGAAACCAGGAGCCCTTCAAAAAATATTATGCCGACGACGTACTCTACGCGGATGAAAAGGGCCGCACCATGGACAAGCAAGCATTGCTGAAAGATGTTGAGCCCATGCCCAAGGGATATTCCGGGTCCATCAAGGTCGTGAAACCCCAGAGCCACATTGAAAATGACGTGGCCATTCTGAGTTATGAAATGGATGAGACAGAGGTTGTCTTCGGCCAACAGCTCTCCGCGCGTTATCACCAGATTGATACATGGATGCGACACAAAGGTCAGTGGCAGATTGTGGCTACGCAGGTGATGCGCTATTACGAAGATCCGGCTCCCGGAAAAGCTGACGTGAGCAAATTCCCCGGCTATGCCGGGACCTACGAACTTGGCGAGAGAAAGACTGAGGTCACGTTTGAAGGCGGTCATCTATATGAGCAGCGCGGGAGCACCGCGAAGGTGGAATTAATTCCAGAAGGCTCGGACGTATTTTTCCGCAAAGGCGTGGAAGGCCGCTGGCTATTTGGTGTGGGAGACGAGGGCAAAGTAGTGTCGGTGATCGACCGCAGAAACAATGAAGATATTGTATGGAAGAAGGTGAAGTAGAAAGTTTGTTTGGCATCTGCGCTCGGATTCTCAAAAGACCAAAGACTGTGTCTCACCGCACACATCGTGTTTTAGAGGCCACGCCGGCCAAAGCTAGCCATCTCTCTAACCCGCGCAGAATCAGTGGATTTATGTTTGGTTCCCTCCGTGCCATATAGATGGGTGCTGCTAAGGCAGCGGAGGTGAAACAAACATGGCAAATCAGAAATCTTTCGATCCAAAGTCTTTTGATCCGAAGTCTTTTAACCCAAATCCAATCGCGAATGGTCCGACGAAGCGGGCGCGCATGATCGGTGGCGAAGCAACAGCAGCGGCAACAGCTGTGATGGCGCTGATGGTCATATTGGATTTCAACGGCTGTTCGAGCAATAAGAGCAAAAACGCACAGACCAGTTCTTCCATCCCAAATAGCGTTAGCTCGAGCACAGTTAACCCGGAAACGGTAGCGTCCAGCCAGCCACCGGTTTCGCTGGAAAACAAAGTTGAAGCCGTGATCGCAATGAAGAAGACGATCAAACGGGCTTCTACCGCGACCTACACCAACAGTACGTATGGCGTTTCATTCCGCTATCCGAAGACCTACACGATGTTGACTCCGGAAAAAGACAGCAAAGAAACTGCATGGCCTGATCCGGTGGCAATGAACTTTACGGAGGCTGGTGGCCAGACGCTGACCACGCTTGTCCTGCCCGGAACACGCGCATCGTCCTACTTCAAGGCAAGCGTGATCAAAGGCGTGAACGCCGACCAGTGCAGCAAGTTCGCTACTACGCCCGAGCAGAGCGAAGTATCGACCAATCCACCGGTTGATGCGACGGATGATTCCATTGTCCCAGTGAAAGCTAACGTTCTAGGTGTGGAGTTTGCCAAGGCTGAAAACGTGACGGAGCAGAGCGAGGCGCGGTACTACCATCACTTTGAAAATGGCGCCTGCTATGAGTTTGCACTCGGCGTGGAAGATGCACCCGGAACCACGAAGCCGCTGGACCACTTGCAGGTTTTTGACAAGCTGGAACGGATCATGACCACGGTCAAGATTAAGTCCGTGCCAGAGCCGGTGGTGGCCACCAGCGAGCCGGTTACAGAGTCAGCTCCGGTCAACAACCCGCAGCAATAAGGAGAGCAACGTGATAAATAGCGGTGACTGCAGGCCAGGTTCTCCAGGAGCCTGGCCTTTTTTATTGCAGTCAGCAATCAGTCGTCAGCAATCAGCCAAAGCAAAACCGCAAAGGACGCAGAGGAAAGAAAACGTATTATTGATTTGTTTTGTGATTGTGCTTTCGCCGGAACGAAAATATTTGCAAGCTTAAGAGGTAGGGCGATGGCGTCACGGTCTTTACTGACCCATCAGTTTCAATGCTTAGTGAATATGTGAACAGCCATCGAGAACCAGTGCAAAGAGTACAGCCACCAGTGCAGAAAGCAGGATGGTCCAGCTGATGCAGCGAGTCCAGGTAAGAAGCAACGGAGCAATGCTTTTCTGGATTGAGTTCTGAGGAGTTGAGTTGGTGTGCGCCATAGTAACGACCCTCCGTTTGGGATTGCGCCCTATAAATAGCAACAGAACTTCCATGCGCTAACTTATTGATATTGCTGGAGATACGGAAACAGAGTGGTATCGCTGGCGTGGGCAGTTGAGGACACTGTGGCAGCACTGCCACGGAGACATGAACAGGCCAACGGGTATGAGCGTTGATTGACTGCTATCTTCAGCGAGAGTACATTTGGGCGCGGGCCACTCTTCCAGCTCAAGAAGCAAGCTCAAGAAGAAGGAGACGAAATGATGAAACGGGTTTCAACCTTTGTTGTGGCTGTCTTGCTCTCTAGTCTGTTCGCGGCGGCGCAGGCGCCGCAAATGCCCAAGCCGGGTCCAGAACAGAAGAACCTTAACTTCATGGCGGGTAATTGGAAGCTGACAGGCGACATAAAGCCCGGCCCTATGGGGCCCGGGGGAAAATTCACTGGAACGGAACACACTGAATGGATGCCTGGCGGATTCTTTCTGGTGTCGCACACTACGGGATCGAGTTCCATGGGCAAAGAGAGCGGGCTCGCCATCTATGGATATGACGCAGATAAGAAGGTTTACACGTATGACGAGTTCAACAGTGAAGGCGAGGCAGTACATGCCACCGGCACTTTCGATGGAAAGGTCTGGACCTGGACCAACGAGATGAAGATGGGCGACAAGACCGGGAAAGGCCGCTTTACTCTTACTGAAACTTCTCCCACTGCTTATACGTTCAAGTTTGAGGTATCGCAAGACGGCACAAGCTGGACGCCTTTTATGGAAGGAGCAGGCAGCAAGATTGCGAGCACAGGAACGGCGGAGAAAAAATAGGCTGCGCGACAAATTAGATTTTATGACTTGGATTTAGAAACAAGGCGGGCCTGTAGCGGGCTCGCCTTTTTTGTTTTGAACGGGATGATCAGGGCTTATCGGCGGACGCAATCTTTTGGTGGTCCAGCCAATTGGCCATCTGATTGAGGAACTCCTGGTCGAACGGGCCGTGTTGATGTTTCTGTATCGCTTCAAGCCAGGCGCGGGGTGAAGGCGTGAGATCAAGGCCGTGTCCCATGCCGGGAAATTCGACATACGAAGCGCGGCCAGGGTGGAAGCTGTTGATCATATCGGTTAGATAGTGGCTTTCATCGGGCGATGTTGTGGGATCGGACGTTCCATAAGTGACGAGAACGGGCACATCAACTTTTTTCCATTCCACGGCAAGGTCTAGATCGGCGATCTGCTGCAGATAGGTGTAAGACACGCCGAAAGTGTTGACTGAATCTTTGCACTTAGGCGACGTTTTCAGGATCTGCTTGGGGCTCTGCTTCTCCATGAAGAAGCGATACTGGCAGCGCTCCATGGTGCGGACGGTGCGGTCGGATTCGTCATAGGGAAGGCCAAGAATCTGTAACTGCCGGCGCGTATTTTCCAGTTGATATTCAAACCAGCCGCGGCCAATGGTTTCGGCAGCAATAAAGCCGCGGACGGGAAACTTCTGCGCTACCAGCACGCCTTCCAGCGGTCCAATGGAGTGGGCCAGTATAAAAATATTGTCGCGATCGACAAAGTCGGTGGCAGCCAACGCGTTCAACCCAGTTACAGATCGACGTACGGCGAGCTGAAGATCAGACTGTGGACTATTACAGGGCGGTCCCTGGCTTTTGCCTTCGCCATTTTTCTCGACGCGCATGGTGACGTATCCGCGCTGCGTCAGGCCGGAGAGCAGTTGGAAAAAAGTGTCGTCGGGTTTGAGGTTGTCGAGCGAGTAACAGCCAAGTCCGCCGATAAGAAAGACGGCCGGGTGTTTCCCGGGAGAATCTGGTTTGGTGAGGATCGCCTGATAATTGGCGCCATCTACCTGGATGGTGCGGTATAGCGTAATTGGAGCGCGCTGCTGAGCAAGGAGCGGGAGAGGGAAAAACAGCAGGATGAAAAATTTCTTCACGGGGAAAAGGGTAGCAAAATCAGAAGAACCTCACCACGGACAGACACAGATTTTTAAGGAAAAAGGCCACGCTCATTTCTGAACGTGGCCTTTTTAGATTTAATGCGGCGGTTAATGGTCTGACCGCAGTCCGTTGACAACAGTATTAAACAGACTGCCGTCGGGAAGCTCGTCTGGCTCCTCAAAGATGAAAGCGCCGCCGAGATGTTTCTCTCTGGCAAACCGTGTCTTGACGGCGATTGAGCGCGCGTCTTCATAGGTCCACCAGTTCAACCCGTCGAAGGCGTACGGAGTCTGCGCGTTCGGCTCGTGGAAAAGCTGCGAGAAAGGCAGCACGTTGAGATCGATGAACGCATGGGTTTCAGTTGCCGCCACGCCGGCCAGTGCGGGATCGAGTTGGATAGCGGTTGTGCCGGCATAGTTCGGCGGATTTCCCGTAGAAGGATTGGCCGGATTTACTGCCGCGACAAACTGCCCGTTTTGTCCCGGCGCTGATGTTCCGGTAATAGCCCAGCCGTAAGCATAGAAAGGAATGCCCATCAGGATCTTGTTCGCGGGGACCCCGGCCTGCAGATAGCTATCGACGGTGAAGGTGATATTGAAAATTGGATTGGTATCGAACTGGGTTTGGACCAAGGGCGAGACGAAGCCGGTGAACGGGTTGAAAGGACCGTTGTAATCAAAGGTTTCAAGGTTGATGAAATCGAGTTGGGCGGCCGCAGCTGGCAGATTGATGAGTGAGAAATTCTGCTCGCCCGCCGGAAGCGCCGCAGTGAGTACGTGACCGGGTCCCATGGCGTTCAGTTGTGTGCGAAATTCTTTGAGAAGCGCGACGAAATTGGCGCGGTCCTGCGGTTGCGTGGGAAATTCCCAGTCGATGTCGAACCCATCAAAGATGCCGGGGAATGGCCCGATAGGCGGGGTGATGAGCGGCTGCTCAGAGAAGCCGGTGTCGAAGGTCGGAGCCAGACCGGTGGTGTTGCTGAAATTTCCCTTGATGTAAGAGTTGATGCAGTCAGCGACAAAGGCCTTACGGCTCGCAGGCGTGGCTGCAGCCGCCTCAAAACCGTTCACTCCAGCCGAGAATCCGCCGATAGAGGCGAGGACCTTGAGATGCGGGAAAAGCGCTTTGAGCTCCTGCAACTGGTGCACTTGGCCGCGCAGAGCGCCATCTGCAAAAGAATCGACCGAACCGTCAACGCTGCGGGTCTGATCGAAAAAAAACTGATAGTCGGCGAACTCATCGAAGGCTGCGCAATGGGGATTGCCCTGGGCGTCGGCGCGGATGTCGACGAAGGCGTGGATCAAAATGTCGGTTTGCGCCGCCGATCCGTTATCGACCATGCGCCGCAGGAAGGTTCCGCTGAAGACGTGGAAGTTTTGTACGTAAGTTGAAACGACTTTGCCATCACGGTCGCGATCGAGTTCCCTCGAATCGGCAAGTTGGGCCTGCGCTGCAGAGGCCCCGAAAGAAAACATGACAAGCGCGAGCAGGAGTTGAAAGCCAAAACTGCGGACAGTGAAGCTTTTGACCCTTCTAATCATTTTAACCATGGGGAGAATCCTTTCAGGAAGACTTGCGGAATCCGGCAGCGCGCGAAAAGAAATTCGCGCCGGTCGCCGGATGCCGCGAGGATTGTACATCGAATCGAGGCCTATTGAAACGTTTTATTAGTTGTTTAATACCGGCGAGGGATGGACAGGGATGGAAGAACAAACCTTACCACGGATGACGCGGGTTGAAAAAGATTCTCACGATGTGGCTAGCGACATTGTGCGTCTGCCGCTCTTTGCCGCTTGCCGCAGGCACAGCCGTGTAGCAAAATCGCATGCAAATCCAAACCTCGGGTCGGAGGCACCATGATTAAGACAACTACTTTGGCATTGCTGGCGCTGCGTTATCTACGCTCGAGTCGCAGGGCATCTGTGAGTATTGCGTTGTCTCAGGCGCTGGTCCATGCGCGGCTTTGGACGAAGCGCATATCAGGCGGTTGGGGCTACTGGAAGCTCAGGCTGCCGGTGTTTCTGATCTTTGTTCGTGTTGCACTTGGCCCAGGGATGATTCTCTTTAGCTTTTTCTCTCCACATGGTGCTTTACTGGTGGCCTGCATCGGGCTGGCATTGCTCTCGGATATTTTTGACGGCGTGCTGGCCCGACGCTGGCATCTTGACACAGAGACCCTTCGCCGATGGGACACACGAGCAGACACATTTTTCTACATTTGCGTGTTGCTGGTAGCGATGCTTCGTTATCCCGCCGCTTTTGAACGTCGCTGGATCCTGCTGGCCGGCCTGGCCGTTGCTGAGGCAATGCAGCATATTTTTGCCGCCATAAAATATGGACGCCATGCCAGCTATCACTCCGTTCTTTCAAAGATCTGGGGCTTGATGATGGCCACAGCCATGTGCGCTCTGCTGGGCCTTGGTCTGGACAATTGGTTTCTCGATCTCACCTTTGCATGGGGAATCTTGTGCAATCTGCAGGGGCTCGCGATGTCACTCATGCTGCCCACATGGCATAAAGATGTACCGACGTTGTTTCATGCCGCAAGAATCAGGCGGCAGGATGTGGGAAGCACCTGTGCCAGATAAGACTTCGCGCAGCCCTCAAATATCTATAACTACAACATTGCCAATAAGCTGGTGGCGGAACAGGAAGAGGCGCGACGGAAGCTGCGAGCGGGCAGGTGATGGGGTTGACGACTTTAGGCACAGTTCAGTCGTCAGTTAGAGCAGATCGCTAGAAAGCTGGGCGGCTTTCGCGTGTGTCTTTCGGGGCGTAATGGTTGCTTTCCAGAATTGTCCGCTTAAGATAGCGGGCGTCAGTAGTTAGTTCACTACGAAAGCAGCATCGAGCGAGTAACTTTCGCTGTTCGGCGAACTGATCGCGATGGAATACGTTCCCGGAGCGAGTGCCGGAACAATCGATTGAATAGTATTTGCATCCAGAAAAGTACTTGTCGCTGGTTTTCCCCCAATCGTAACGGAGGATCCAGGAGCAAAACCGCTGCCATTCAACGTGATCGAAGTGCCCACCACACTTGCCGCTGGAATTACTTGTCCGAGACTCAAGGGCAAAGAAGCCAGCTGGATCTCGATAACACCCGCTTTTGTAAGGCCGAATATTCGTGTTCCTAACTTATCGACCGCCAAAACATCTAGAGCTGCGCCCCACTTTTCAGAAATATCGATGGTGCGCAGCAGGGTACCTTGATGCACGTCAAAGATCTCAAGATGATCGGGCGTAGTTGCCGCTTGTTCAGTAAACGCTACATAAAGAAGGCTACCTGAAGAATGCAATTTCTCGCCGGCAATACCACATACCAGGCACTCCAGCAGGTCCGGCCAATCGGCGACATATGAAAGGTTCAAGTGATTATCGTAAAGCGCCCGGCTGCTGACAAGTACATTTCCATTTTGGGATGCCGCTCTCACAGTGTTTCCCGGGACCACGGTCTGGTTTGGTACGGAGAAGGAATCAGACGCGCCATCCCATAGGAACGAGCTTATATAGGCGCGGGTGCCATCACCGCTGGCAACCAGGAAAAAATCGTTGCTAACGCAAGGCGCGGGTGGCGGTGTCCGGGTGACGAACGTGTGCGTGGTTAAGTCAATCTGCAACAAAACGCCCACACACCCCAGGATGGTGACGGAATCCATTGCTACAAAGGCCTTGTTGCCGCTGATACCGGCGACGGCCAAAGGCTGCGGATTGTGGAACGTATCGCCTGTGTCGACATTGACGCTAACGACAGACGCGGTATTGTCCGGATCTACGATGGAGACGGTCTTCTGATCAAAATTGGCGGTTAAGAGCCGGCTGCCATCCGGCATCATCGCCAGTCCCAATGGCCTGGCTCCGAGAGGGACGAGGGAAAGAATGCCAGTATTCAAGTTCAGCATGTCGATGGAATTATTGACTGAATCAGACGAATAGAGACGATTTCGTGCGTCATCCACAACCATTTGAACGGCATTCGTTATCGGCAAAGAAGTGTGAGTAACGTAGTGGTAAGGGATCGAAGTGCTGCCATCAGGCGTAGTCACAACAATGGTGGTGTCGCCGGCAAGACTAACAGCCGGGGATAAGAACGTAATTTCCTGCACTGGGAAGGAAAAAGGCGATCTGCCAAGGGTGCCACTTACGGTGATCCCTGTGGCGGGAAGTCCGTTAACTGTGACACTGATTTGCGAAGGATTGTAAGTCAACCCATATCCGAGAATTTTGGTTGGAACCCCGCCCTGGGTGCTACCGGAGTCGGGCGTGACGTAAAGCGCCTGAGGCCCATAGGTATAGCCGTCTGGTGCGATCGTAAAGAATCCACCCGGGAACAGAGATTTCACGTTGACTGTACCCCGCGTGGTCGAAGCTGGGGCGGTCAGATTAACCTGGGTTTCTGATATGAAGGTTGTCGAAGTAGCCAATTGATTGCCAAAAAATACCTGCGGGGTGAATTCTATGCTTCCTGCGGTCATGGAGGTATTTCTGCTGCCCGAATTTACGTGGGACGGTTGTAAGGATCCGCGCGTGGGAGCACGTGCAGGTAGTTGGGCAACCTGAGCATTGGCATCCACAAGGCTCATACCCCGTTCTGCCGATCCCAAAAGGAAGCCGTCATCTGTGAGAGCGCGAATCGTGGGGCGTATGGGAAAACCGTCAAGCTTCAGATCCGGAACCTGACCAACATCTGTAAAGGTATTTGTTTCCAGGACTCTGATAACAGGGCTCCTCGTGGAGGTGTCATCAGATGGAAGGTAGAGCCGACTGCCGTCCAGGCTGTAAAGAAGATTTTCTTCAATAAAACCTGACTGATTCGTTGCGGTGAAAATCTGATTGAGATTGGCATCGAGGATCGCCAGTTGACAGCAATCTAAAGTCACTGCAAATTGGGTCCCGGCAGGATTGGCAGCCATACCAAAGACAAAGTTACCGAAGAAGCTGCCATTATCGTGAGCAATGAAGCTGTCTGTGACACTGTCAAACAGAACCAGATGACCACCAGAGTCAGAACTGGAAATCAGCACTTTGGAATGGTCCGGGGTGCGGACTAAGCCGCCAACCAACTCGGAAATATTGGGCGGATTGAGCGCTGTAAAGGTGTGGGTGGCCGGATCATATTCCACCAGATCAGTTTCCGTGGTACATGGGTTGATCCTGCCGCATCCGGTGCGAACCAAAACTTTGCCATTCGCCAGCGTAATGGGCTGATCCGTAAAAGGCGCCCCCAAGATACCTGATGGACTATAGGGTATGCGTTCAACCACCTGCTTCAGGTTTAAGTCGACTCTGTACAGCCATTGTGCTTCTACCGCAACATAGAGTGAGTTGTTGTCCGGGGTAATATCAAGGCCTACAGGCTTGGGAATGGAGATTGTACTTACGATGGTACCTGTCGTAAGCGAGATAACTTCGATCCTGTTGAGTCTGCGATTGGCGGAATAAGCAAGCTGACGAACACGATCCAGGGCGATATCAGATGGAGAATCGTCTGTACGTATAAAGAATGAGCGGTTGGGAAGCACGGGCGGCGCCGGCTGTACCAAGAGCCCGAGGTTGACGCTATGAGATTGCCCACCACCTGATACGGTAACTGGGATAGTGTAATTGCCCAGAGCTACCGTGTTTGCCACGCTGAGATCAAAGTTTTCGCTACTGGTAACAGGAATTGCCTGTGTGCATCCGGGCAGACAAGACACACCTGCAGGAATGCCGATTGTAAAGGTGATCGCTTTGTTGAAGCCGCCTGTGGGCGTGATCACAACTGTAAACGATCCTGCATGTGAACCCGGCGACGCCGTGAGGCTTGCAGTTGTGAGCGAAACACTGAAATCCCCTGTTGAAGGTGGAGGCGCAGGAATAGGCTGGCTAGTGCTGGTACCACCGCCCCCACAAGCGGTGCAAGCAATAATAAGTATGAGCGCAGCAAGTCGACTAATGCCTTTTCCCAGGGTTGTGTGCATGGTGGGGTTCCTTAGCAAGGGAGAATACTCCAGAGTTGCTGGAATGATAAAGGGAATTTTAGGTGAAGTGAGGGAACATAGCAAGGCTTGATGGCAGTAGATGGCATTTACCCCGTATCTATTGACGGTTTTTTGGCTAATGTCGAGGTTAGCCTGATGTTACCTAAGATGTTAAGAAGGGAAGCATGCAACAGCTTTGCTGGCGAACCTTGCAGTACTACAACCTCAAGAGTAGCAACTAGAAGGCTGGAGTAGAAGAAGTCGCCGGGATGAGTTATGTGAATGGCAGTGCCTCAAAGAGCGATTTAGCCGCATTTCGGGTTGATGATCTTTGCGGCAGAGGGTGCCGCGTTCGACGGGTCGATTTGCGAGATTGTTCGATTCAGTGGACTTCGGCTCATTCAATAGTGAGATTTGGATTTTTATTAAAGTTGAAAACACAAAAGGCTCCATTCATTTCTGAATGGAGCCTTTGGATTTTAATGCGGCGACGACCTACTCTCCCACACACTTTCGCGTACAGTACAATCGGCCCTGCGGGGCTTAACTTCCGTGTTCGGGATGGGAACGGGTGGAACCCCCGCGGTAAGATCACCGCAAAGTTGTCGCGCCTAAGGCGCGGCAACTAGCACTTAGTAATTAGCAGTTAGCCATTGCCAGATCAGGTTCTATAAGGCAGCAGGCTTGCTAGTCGCTAGTTGCAAACTTGTAAAAGATCATGAGGACAATGCCTCACAACTGAATAGATTGATTTTGTCTTTCTAACTACATTGGCGCTTGCCATTTGCCTGGTTGCATTCTGCCAGGAACGGGGGTTAGCCGTTTTGGCTGATTGCTAAAGGCTCATTGCCAAGGGCTGACACGCCGAAGGCGCGTATGCCCTGAGTAAATTTTATGGTCAAGCCGAACGGGCGATTAGTACACGTAAGCTGAAGCCATTACTGGCCTTACACTCCGTGCCTATCAAACAGATGGTCTTTCTGTGCCCTTCATTACCCTTGAGGGTTGGGAGATCTAATCTTGAGGAGTACTTCACGCTTATATGCATTCAGCGTTTATTACAACCGAACTTCGCTACCCAGCCGTGCCGTTGACACGACAGCTGGAACACAAGAGGTTCGTCCATCCCGGTCCTCTCGTACTAAGGACAGGCCCTCTCAAATCTCCTACGCCCACACCAGATAGGGACCGAACTGTCTCGCGACGTTCTGAACCCAGTTCACGTACCGCTTTAATAGGCGAACAGCCTAACCCTTGGAACCTTCTACAGCTCCAGGATGCGATGAACCGACATCGAGGTGCCAAACCGGAGCGTCGATATGAACTCTTGGCTCCGATCAGCCTGTTATCCCCGGCGTACCTTTTATCCGTTGAGCGATGGCCCTTCCATGCAGAACCACCGGATCACTAAAACCTACTTTCGTACCTGCTCGTCTTGTATGACTCACAGTCAACCACGCTTATGCTTTTGCACTCGTCGGCTGATTTCCAAACAGCCTGAGCGTAGCTTCGTACGCCTCCGTTACAATTTAGGAGGCGACCGCCCCAGTCAAACTACCCGCCTTACTATGTCCCTTCTCCCGATTAGGGAGATAGGTTAGAACCACAGAATTCGCAGGGTGGTATCTCACCGTTGGCTCCTTCAAGCCCGAGAGCCTGAGATCAAAGCCTCCCACCTATCCTGCGCAGCAAATGCCATAGTTCATAGTAAAGGTATAGTAAAGGTGCACGGGGTCTTTCCGTCTAGATGCGGGAAACCGGCATCTTCACCGGTACTACAAATTCGCCGAGTCGCTCGTTAAGACAGTCGTACGATCGTTACGCCATTCGTGCAGGTCGGAACTTACCCGACAAGGAATTTCGCTACCTTAGGACCGTTATAGTTACGGCCGCCGTTCACTGGGGCTTCAGTTCAAAGCTTCGCCTTGCGGCTAACCTCTCCCTTTAACCTTCCAGCACCGGGCAGGCGTCAGCCCCTATACGTCGTTTTAGACTTTGCAGAGACCTGTGTTTTTGTTAAACAGTCGCCGTACGCGTTTCACTGCGGCCACTTCGAGCTCTAAACTCTATTGTGGCGACCCTTCTCCCGAAGTTACGGGTCTAATTTGCCGAGTTCCTGAACGAGCGTTCTCTCGAGCACCTTTGGGCATTATGCCCTCGTCTACCTGTGTCGGTTTGTGGTACGGTTCCCTTCCATTCTCCTTAGAGGTTTTTCTTGGCAGCGTGGAATAGGCAGCTTTCAGCCATACGGCTTATTGCTTTGCGTCTCAGCGTTAATGCTCTCACGGATTTACCTATGAAAACCGCCTTACACGCATCGAGCCCCATAGTCATAGGAGGCCCTGCTTATCCTTCTGCGTCACCCCATCGTGATAACGAATAGCTGGGAGTTCCGGAATATTAACCGGATGTCCATCGGCTACGCCTTTCGGCCTCGCCTTAGGGACCGACTAACCCTGAGCGGATTAACCTTCCTCAGGAAACCTTAGACTTTCGGTGCGGAGGGTTCTCACCTCCGTTATCGCTACTTATGCCGGCAGGGTCTCTTCTCAACCTACGATGAGTTCTTTCGATCTCACTACTGTGTTGAGAATGCTCTCCTACCACGCACGACTTAACGCCGTGCATTCGCTGCTTCGGTACTCAGCTTTAGCCCCGTTGAATTGTCGGCACCGGACCGCTTGACCAGTGAGCTATTACGCTTTCTTTAAAGGATGGCTGCTTCTAAGCCAACCTCCTGGCTGTCTGGGCGTTCCGACTTCCTTTCCCACTTAGCTGTGATTTTGGGACCTTAGCAGGCGATCTGGACTGTTTTCCTCTCGACAATGAAGCTTAGCCCCCACTGTCTGACTCCCGGACTGGTTGTCAGTGGCATTCGAAGTTTGGTTGGATTCAGTAAGCTGGAAAGCCCCCTAGTCCAATCAGTTCTCTACCACCACTGCAAATCATCCGAGGCTAGCCCTAAAGCTATTTCGGAGAGAACGAGCTATCACGGAATTTGATTAGCCTTTCACCCCTACCCTCAGCTCATCCGAGCTTTTTTCAACAAACACCGGTTCGGTCCTCCAGTGGGTGTTACCCCACTTTCAACCTGGCCAAGGGTAGATCATCCCGCTTCGCGTCTATTCCTGCCAACTGAATCGCCATTTTCAGACTCGCTTTCGCTACGGCTCGCTTTCGCTTAACCTTGCTGACAAGAATAACTAGCCGGCTCATTATGCAATAGGCACGCGGTCAGGCATTCCACTTGCGTGGCATAGCCCTCCCACTGCTTGTAGGCACACGGTTTCAGGTACTATTTCACTCCCCTTGCCGGGGTTCTTTTCACCTTTCCCTCACGGTACTGGTTCACTATCGGTCAGAAGCTTGTATTTAGCCTTACGGAATGGTCTCCGTAGATTCCCGCAGGGTTTCTCGTGCCCCGCGGTACTCAGGTACCGGCTTCGAGTCCAGATCGTTTTCGTTTACGCGGCTATCACGCTCTATGGCGCCGTTTCCCAACGGGCTTCAACTAACGACTGGATTGGTAACTCTACTATTGCCGGCCCTACAACCCCCACTGGACCGAGATCCATTGGGTTTGGGCTGTTGCGATTTCGCTCGCCACTACTATCGCAATCGAGGTTTCTTTCTTTTCCTTCAGGTACTGAGATGGTTCACTTCCCTGAGTTTGCTCGTACCCAACTATGTATTCATTGGGCCGTACTACGGTTTTACCGTAGTGGGTTTCCCCATTCGGACATCCCCGAGTCAAAGCCTGCTTGCGGCTCGTCGAGGCTTATCGCAGCTTGCCACGTCCTTCATCGCCATCTTCTGCCAAGGCATCCACCATGCGCCCTTAGTAACTTGACCATAAAATTTACTCAAAGCACGTCCGCGGCAAGCGGACGGACAGCTAACTTTCTTTACCAGGCTTGCGCCTGATATTGATCGTTAACCATCAATTGCCAGAGAAATTCTATGACCTATGCGTCTGTTCATCGCGGGCCTGCCGTTTGCATTTCGGCTCCCACCCCAACAGACGTCTAAGGATACTCATAAAAATTTAACTCTTCGCCTTTGTAGTTATATCAATCTATTCAGTTGTCAAATATCGTCCTACGGCTCAGCGAGCCTGCACCGCCTAAGCGGCTATGAGTTGCCATGGCTTCCGGTTTTACCCTTGCAACTTATGCTCAACGTAAGATGGAGTTAAACAACCGTTGCTCACCTGACCTGCTCAATGTTCGGCGCCAAAAACGACTTACGAGTTTACCGTTAAATAAAATAATGACGGTGTCGCTATTGACGCCCAGCATCAAGCAGTTTTTTGCAATGCAGCACTCAATTTTGGTGGAGCTGACCGGGATCGAACCGGTGACCTCCTGCTTGCAAAGCAGGCGCTCTCCCAATTGAGCTACAGCCCCATTGAATTTGCGATTGATGATTTGTGATTTAGTGATTTTGAACTCAATCACAAAACAGAAATCCGCAATTACCAATTTCGATATTGGTGGGCCTGGTTAGAATCGAACTAACGACCTCACCCTTATCAGGGGTGCGCTCTAGCCAACTGAGCTACAGGCCCATTTCTGAGCTAATAGCTAGCAGCTAGAAAGCTAGTAGCTGGAATTTTTTTTCGAGGACGGGTTGAACGTGCGCACCGGCTAAGCCGATGCTGACTATCGCTTATAAAGACGAGAGAAAAGAGAGGTCCGAATGAGGCTCCCTTTGATGTCTCGACCAGGTAAATGAGACTTAAGGGGTACATGGCAACATCCCGCACAAACCATTCGATGCCTTGCGAACATTGAAGGCCGCTTCTACTGAAGCGTAAGTGCGAGTGCCATGACGTTCTCTCTTAGAAAGGAGGTGATCCAGCCGCAGGTTCTCCTACGGCTACCTTGTTACGACTTCACCCCAATCATGAGTTATACCTTGGACGGCTGCTTCCTTGCGGTTAGCCCACCGGCTTCTAGTACAGCCCACTTTCGTGATGTGACGGGCGGTGTGTACAAGGCCCGGGAACGTATTCACCGCGGCGTTCTGATCCGCGATTACTAGCGATTCCAGCTTCATGGAGTCGAGTTGCAGACTCCAATCCGAACTGAGGTCAGCTTTTTCCGATTAGCTCCCCCTCGCGGGTTTGCGACGGTTTGTACCGACCATTGTAGCACGTGTGTAGCCCTGGACATAAAGGCCATGAGGACTTGACGTCATCCCCACCTTCCTCCCCGTTATCCGAGGCGGTTTCGCCAGAGTGCCCAACTGAATGATGGCAACTGACAATAAGGGTTGCGCTCGTTGCGGGACTTAACCCAACATCTCACGACACGAGCTGACGACAGCCATGCAGCACCTATATAGCAGTTCTTGCGAAAAGGGATGTTTCCACCCCGGTCCACTACATTTCGAGCCCAGGTAAGGTTCTTCGCGTTGCGTCGAATTGAACCACATGCTCCACCGCTTGTGCGGGCCCCCGTCAATTCCTTTGAGTTTCAGTCTTGCGACCGTACTCCCCAGGCGGATTGCTTATCGCGTTAGCTTCGGCACGTCGGGATTGGGTACCCGACACACCAAGCAATCATCGTTTAGGGCTAGGACTACCAGGGTATCTAATCCTGTTTGCTCCCCTAGCTTTCGTGCATCAGCGTCAGTTGTGGTCCAGTGAGCCGCTTTCGCCACAGGTGTTCCTCCCGATATCTACGCATTTCACCGCTACACCGGGAATTCCACTCACCTCTCCCACACTCCAGCACTGCAGTTTCTATAGCAGTCTCTGAGTTGAGCCCAGAGATTTCACTACAGACTTACAGCACCGCCTACGCACCCTTTACGCCCAATAATTCCGAACAACGCTTGCACCCTCTGTATTACCGCGGCTGCTGGCACAGAGTTAGCCGGTGCTTCTTCTTCCGGTACCGTCATTATCGTCCCGATCGAAAGGAGTTTACATCCCAAGGGACTTCATCCTCCACGCGGCGTTGCTGCGTCAGGGTTTCCCCCATTGCGCAAAATTCCCCACTGCTGCCTCCCGTAGGAGTCTGGACCGTGTTTCAGTTCCAGTGTGGCCGTGCGCCCTCTCAGGCCGGCTACTGATCTAAGTCTTGGTGGGCCGTTACCTCACCAACTAACTAATCAGCCGCGACCCCCTCCTTGAGCGAATTACTCCTTTGATCGCAAAGAGCTTCCCTCTGCGATGTTATGCGGTATTAGCCCCGGTTTCCCGAGGTTATTCCCCACTCTAGGGTAGGTTAGTCACGTGTTACTCACCCGGTCGCCACTTTACTCATGGATTGCTCCACTTTCTCGTTCGACTTGCATGTGTTAGGCACGCCGCCAGCGTTGATTCTGAGCCAGGATCAAACTCTCGTTTGAAACCTGTTCACTCCCCGACGGGTCGTCGGCTAACCTAACCGACACTCAATCTTTCGACTAAGCGCCTGTAGATATCCCGACAATTACGGGGAGTTGCCATCGCGGCTAATAGACGTCCGAAGACGTCCGGAATTCGCCGGATGGCCCTGATTCTTGTGAGATCACTCGGGCCATAACCCTCGTTTTATCTCACGACTGGCACGTTCAACCTTTTTGTCAAAGACCCGATAGCACTCCGCCTGAGCGGCGCTTTTCAGGTACCCTGGGAAATCCCAGAGCTCCTCGAAACTTGTTGTCTGCTTGAACCTCAAGGGCCCTAGAGACGAACCTTTCAAAATTACCGCGAATCATCGCTTCTTGTCAATGTGGATATCTGAGGCGAATCTTTTTTGCAAAATTTATTCTAAACTTTGCAAACCCTCATCTGAATTACTCAGACTTTGGATCCCGATTCAGCGTCCCTGATTTCTCTTGACTGACCACTAACTACTACTTGCCAGCTGCTTCTTTCGCAGACACTCTCACAACCCAGCACATCTTCGCGTAAAACACACGCGCAAGCGCGGGCTGCTATTCAATTAGTTAAAGATCATTAATTAGGTCTTTTTAGAACCCTTCAGGAATTATCAAGTTTCCCGAATGTAGCCTCGCAGGTTTTGCCTTGGAGGCGATTTTGGCGGCTTAAGCTTAGATGGCCTGGGATTTCGTTTGATTCAACTTCTTTTCCCGGCCCCTCGCTGCAACGCAGCGGCTGCCACATCTCTTACGTCTTCAAGTAATGTACCAAGCCATCCCGATTCGCGCAAGGGCAACACAACATTTTTCTTAAATTTTGGTTCATGCCTCACCAGCATCAGGTTTTGGCTGATTTCCTACCTCAGAGGCTGGCTACGTGCTGGCTGAGCAATTCCTGTCAAAGGGAAAACCTGTGAATTTCCGTTTTATTTGAACAGCAATGTCGCGCGGAATATATTTTCAACCGCACCACATATCCTAGTCAGCCAATAATTGCTATGCAAGTTTATGCCAGCCAAAAATGGAACAATATTCAAGTACAAGTATCCGCAGGCGAGACCTACCGCTTTGAGGCCAAGGGTGAATGGATTGATTGGCACAAAAAATGTAGTCCTGAAGGGTATGACAGCAGCAATTTCATCTTACGGTCAGCAGAGAAACTCAGGCGCGTTCCAACCGCCAAGTGGTTCGCCTTGATTGGCGTGGTGAATCAGGAACTCGGCACCGCTTTTGTGATCGGCAATGGGGTCACTAGGACCTTCAATCAAAACGGAACCCTGTGCTGTTTTGCCAATGATGTCTCTTGCATGTATTGGAACAACAAAGGAAGCGTGGAATTAATCATCACGCGGATTTAATAAATCGCGAGGAGCAAATATGCGTGTCACGTGGGCTGAGACCGGACAGTTGACCATTCGAGAGGTTATCACTCCGCGCGCGGCACAACGCCGGGGGGTAACCGCCGAGCATGCGATTCCAGACTATTTTCTGCAATCACCCAGCGTTATAGTCGAAAAAACGCTGGAAGTCTCGCTGAAACCTGACCTTGCAGCGCTACGGCGCGGCACTCCTTTGCCTGTGATTGCCCTGCAGGTCGAGACCACAGGTGATGAAGCAGCGCTCGTAGTACTGCGGCATCCCTCAGGCGCAATTACTTTTCACCCGTCTATATCATCGTCCCCTGCGCGTCGTGGCGCTGGGACTGCCGGATCTGTTCAGCTCTTCCATATTCCTGTTCGGCAGGCACAGACGCCCGAAGGCCGCCGCAACATCGTGACTAAAGCCATTAAGGCCGTAGTTCTAAAAGTTGCCAAACCAGCCATCGATAAAGTCGTAGATTTTGCCCTGCCCAAGCTGGCACATTTGTGGGAGGTGCATACTTGGAACAAGCACAATCTGGCCACGGGATGGCTCCGCGTAGTTGCACCACAGGGCGGCGGCGCTCTACAACTGCAACCCGCGGTGCCTGACTCTGCCAACCGCAATCTGCTCCTGATCCATGGCACATTCTCAAATGCTGCCAGCGCCTACGGATCACTCACGCAGACCGATTTCTTCGACAAAATGCGGACCATTTACGAAGACCGCATCTTTGCGTTTAATCACTTCACCGTCAGCGAATCGCCGGAAAAGAACGCGGAAGATCTTCTCGCAGCTCTGCCGGACCGCAAGCAGTCTTTTGATGTGGTAACCCATTCGCGCGGCGGCCTAGTTCTGCGCACCCTAGTGGAGCGGGCCCTTGATCTTGGAGCTGCGGCAAACCGTTTTCAACTGGGACGTGCCGTTCTAGTCGCTTCTCCGAATGACGGCACTCCCTTGGCTACTCCCGATCGCTGGGATAAAACGGTTGGCTGGTTTGCCAATCTGATGGAAATAGTGGATCAGTTCGCTCCGAATCCATTCGTCACCGGAGCTGAATTCGTTTCCGAAGCGATTGTGTGGCTGGCGCACCATATTTTGGGTGACCTGCCCGGATTGAGTTCCATGGATGCCGGCGGCGCTACCGTGGGGGCGCTCCAAGCGCCACCGGCGCCCCCCGCACATTCCTACTCCGCGCTGGTTGCGAACTTCAATCCTGATCACTCACTGTTGCAGAGAATGATCGATGCTGGTGTGGACCAGTTCTTTCTCGGCGCAAATGACTTAGTTGTGCCCAGCGAAGGCGGATGGCGCGTGGACCATGACGGAATGCAAAATGTGGACGTAACGCAGATTGGCTGTTTTGGTCCTGGGGGTAATCTCGCCACGAGCGAAAGCTCTCCAGTAATGCATACCAGTTTCTTCGTGCGCCAGGAAACCGCCGCCTTTCTGACCCGCGCGCTTTCCGGCCAGCCACAGAACTTGCCGGTCATCGACCCTGGCAAGCCTCTGCCGGACCGGCGCTTTGTGCGAGCATTCGCGGCCTCTGCTAACATGCCTCCTTCCACTCCTCCATCCGCTCCCGCTCCCAAGCCTCAAATCGCCCCAGGGACCCAAGGCAAAGCTTTCGTCTCCCCTTCCACCTCCGCGCCTGATACTTTCCATCTCACCGTCATTGACGTTCCGCGCTCTTTGCAGGAAGAGATCGCCGCTGGCAGGTTGGATATTGATGATGCCGCCAAGAGGAGCGCGGAGCAAAATCCTACCGATTCTAATAAGCAACGCCAGGACGGAAGTAAGAAAGTTGCAATGTTATATGCAGCTTATGGCGGTGCGCGGGCCATTGTGCCGTTCGGATTAAGCGGTGGTGCGGCTGGACGCCGCTTTGAAAACATCATAAATTTCCATCGCCGGATCAAAAACTTCACTGATAAACAACAAGGGACGCTTCCTGGCGACAAGGAGATGATTCAGTTTGGCGCGTTGCTGTTTGAAACCCTGTTTCCCGGCAATGTAAAACGCCTTTATGACACTGCACGCTCACTCCAACGGCGTGGTAAGAAAATGGACTTGGTGTTTACCTCCACACTCTCCTGGGTAGCGGAACTACCCTGGGAATTCGCTTATGATCCGGGCAGGAAAAGTTTCCTCGGAACCGAGGAAATACATTTTGTGCGTCAAGTCATCACTCTTGTTCCTGGCGATGCTCTGGAACCAAGGGTTGGGCCTTTGAAAATTCTCGTTGTCTCTGCTCAGCCGGTTGGACTGGCACAGCTCTCTCTGGATCAGGAAACAGAAGTGATCAAAAGTGGCTTTCAGCCACTCATCCAGGCAGGAGCGTCCGAAGTCGATGTGCTGCCCCGGGCCACGGTACCTGCGCTTCATGGTTATCTCACAACCGGAAAGTACAACATCCTTCACTATATTGGGCACGGCGAATTTGACGAAAAAAAGCAAACCGGATACCTAGTACTGGAGGACGGACGCGGTGGCGCTTCCCTTCTGGATGAGCGCTCAGCGCGTGAAATCTTCTGCGGCCGTGGATTGGACCTGATATTCCTGAACGCCTGCCAGACCTCTGCCACAAATCCTTCCGATTTCAACAAAGGCTTGGCCCAAGCCTTGGTGTCTAAAGGCATACCTGCGGTGGTGGCAAACCAGTACAGCGTTCTAGACGTGTCTGCCACATCCTTTGCCCGGTTTTTTTACTTTGGCTTGGCTAATGGGTTGAGCTTCGGCGCGGCCGCCCGCGAAGCCCGCGTTTCCGTAAACTACTCGATTAATGGCGACCCCATCGATTGGGCTGTCCCTGTACTCTACGCACGCGATCCAAATAACTTTCTTGTCCAGACATCCCGACCTCAGACCGCTACTGGCACAGTGGCTCAGCCCTCAAGTTACACCAAGACCCGAGGGATCGTGCCGCCAGAGACTGCAGCGCAGGTGGTGGCCGGACCTGCTATCACTCGCCAGGGTGCTCCCGCAGCTGAAGTTATCCGCATTGCTGTCTGGGACGTGGATTGTGGCCTTCCGTCCCTGAAAAGCATTCTGGAAAAGCTCAACCTTGCGCAGGCTCGCTTCATTTTCGAATGCGTCAATCTTTCCGCACCGCTCGATACTTTTGAGGCCCACGATGGCAACAAGGTCCTTCGTGCGGAGCGACTCGCAAGGCGGCTCTCTGGCCGACCCAGCGAACTCAACGTCAATTACCTGGTTTGCATTACTGCACATCCCATGGTCGATGAAAAAGGCCGACGTGTCTTTGAATGGTCTCCCACAAATGCCCTCCCTGTGTTGGTGCTCTCATATGCTGCGTTCCGCCAGCTTGATCCTTATTCGGTGGATGTGGAACGAGCCTTGACCAATGCCATTGTGGCGGTTCTCGCAGCGGCCCGCGCTCGCTTGGTACGCCACGACAAACCGCCGCTTGATTGTCCCCTGTACTTGGGAAAGAAACCCAGATTTTCCGCCTTAATTGCGGAACAAAGGTTCGACCCAGAATGTCGCAAGCAATTGCAACGGATCATTGCAGCAGACCTTTCCCCGCTGGAAGCTATGCTGCGCGTCTTTGATAGGCCAAAAAACAGCCGCCACTCGCGCACTATCAAAAATGCTCCCCTCAGCGCTGTACCCTGAGCTTGCATCAGGACTCGGCAGTGAGTTTTCTGATCTTCTTCAGCATCTCCGCCGTTGGTCTTGCCCTCCTTCTGTGACCACCAATCCACAGATCTGCTCGCTCACGATGACGGCTGGAAGCGCGATGATTTTGCATCGCGCGGCTTCGCTATCTCGCTACGGCCGTTGACAGCTCCATCTGTTTCTTCTTCTGGCTTACTGCACAACCAGCGTCAGGTTTGTTGTCCGCGTAATCGTAAGGCCATTTCCGGTGAAACCCGTGCCAACAATCGATATCGTGTAAGTTCCCGCCGGAGTTCCCTGGGAGACAGTTGGAGGAGGTGTTCCTGAGTTCGAGCCTCCGCCGCCACAGCCTGCTACGGTCAATATCGCGATCATTCCCAGGCAGGCGAATGCTGCACTCAGCCGCGCACCAGAACCGCGCTTGCGCAGGAAAAGCATCAGCGGCACAAATGCCACTATCGATGCCAGATTCACCGCCCACAATGTCGGGCCGGGCCGATTGATCTGCAAGGCAGAAGCATGCGCGCTGGTCTGGATTACCACCGCAAACGGTATGGCTATAGTCCCGTTGAGCGAAACAGATGACGGATTAATTATGCAAGTCGCCCCGGCAGGAACGCCGCTGCAAGCGAACTGCACCGGTCCAAGAAACCCGGTGTCTCCACTGGCCGTCAGGTTATAGGTTACGCGCTGCCCGGCGATGACCGTTGCACTCGCCGTCGACGCTCCCACCTGAAAATCCGTGCCTATCCCGGAAAGCGGAATCTGTTGCGGACTGCCCAAGCCGTTGTCGGTGATCGTAATGGAGCCGCTTCGAGTGCCTGTTGCGGTTGGCGAAAATTTGACTGAGATGGTGCAGAACGTTTTCAGCGATGTCGGGCAATCGTTTGTCTGCGTGAAATCGCCAGAAATCGAAATGTTCGAAATCAGAAGAGGAGCATTTCCACCATTGATCATGGAAAAGCTGAAAGCATTGCTCGTTGTATTTACTATCTGGCCACCGAAATCTAAAGAGTTGAAGGTAAACGCAATCTGTGGCCCCGTCCCCGTGCCTGAAAAAGATATTGTGTATTGCGCGCTGTCTGCCAGGCTCACGGTGAGACTTCCGCTTTCAGGAGCCGCAAAGCGAGGCGAAAAAATCACATGGATCGTACATGTTCCATTGGCCGGCACCTGTCCCTGGCAGGTATTGGTTTCTCCGAAATCACCCGCTGATTCAAAGATACCGGTAATGCCTACGGCGGTTGCACCGCTATTGGTCAACGTCACATCGAGCGTTGAGCTTTGCCCAATCGTGGTGGTTGGAAAATTTAGCTGCAAGGGGGCCGCGGCCACGTTTGAAGCTACTCCGGTTAGTGTTACGACATCCGTTTCCGTAAAGCCGGCATAGTTCACGGTAAAGGTGCCCTGAGCCGGACCAAGGGCTGTCGGCTGAAAGACAATTGCTGGCGCACAACCTGAATTGTTGAGTCCGTTCGCCGGAAGAGGGTTCACGCAGGGGTTTTGCGCGATGGCAAAATCTCCCGTGACCGTAAAGGTGTATGCCTGCGTGGCAGTGCTGCGATTGCCTATCGATATAAACTGCTCCGCGCTGGTGTGCCCAACGCCGGCGCTGAAATTCAGTGAGCCAGGACTTACAGAAAAAGGCGTCTCCGAAATTCCGGTGACCGTAACTATCTGGGTGGTAGCGCCATTAAAGTTGATTGTCATTGTGCCTTTGCGCTGCCCCGGAGCCTGAGGCACAAAAGCTATCTGCACCGTGCATGATCCGCTTGCAGGAACCTGTCCAGCACAATCATTGGTTTGTGAAAAGTCTGCGTTGGAAAAAATGATATTGGAAATAGGAACGGGATTCGCCAGCGAATTGGTAAGCGTAACAGCAATAGCCGGACCACCCGCGTGCACGATATGTGGAGCGAAATCGACTTCCAATGGTGAAATCTGTATTGCAGAATTAATCTGACCCCTGCCAGAGAGCTGAACGGTATTGCTGCCAATATTCAAAGTGGCGCTGGGGGTACTATCCAGCGTGGGCGTGAACAGCACACCTATGACGCAGCTTTGATGCGATGGCAGCGGATTCGGACAGGTGTCGCCAGCGACCGAAAACTGCGGATCACCGGTTAGAATCGGGGCCGGCACCGTAATGTCCAGATTACCTGTGTTGGTCACGGTAATGGTCCGGGGTAAAGAAACTCCCCCCACAAACTGCAACGGAAAATTGATTCCAGCAATCGATAGGATCGGGTTGCCGCTCACCGATGGCGAGAAAAAGCTGAACGACTGCTGTTGAGTATTATCGAAAATCACCGTCAGGCTCGATGCCGTATCGGAGCCGGGAATGGTTAACTGCACTGTACAACCCGCGCCTGCTGCCAAACTTGCACCACAATTATTGGTCTGTGTGGTCCCCGCACTGGTAGTGATCTGATTGATCACGGCGGTTGCCGTGCCTACGTTTGCTATACGGAAAGACACACTCTGCTCTGCAAATGGCCCGAAAAGGCCGGCGCTTTTCTCAAACAACAGGAAATCGCCAATAGGATCACCAGGCCTTTGGCCAACGGACAGGGGAACTCCGAATGTCTGTACGCCAGGATTCGCGTCACTGCTAATGGTCAGCGTTCCTGCAGCCAGTGTGCCGGCGCTGCTGGCAACGGTCATGACACATGAAGTTCCAGCCGGAACAACGGCGCCACAATTCCCGAAAACCGATCCACCGGAAAATGTAGCGCTAGTGATGTGAAGATCAACTGTGCTTACATTGCGCAAGCTTACAAACGGAGCCGAGCCTGTATTCACGCTGATCTGCGGGGTATTCGTGGGGCTGATTTTGCTGAAAAAAACGGCACCGGGGGTTCCCGGTGTCCCTCTAAATGGACCCACCATGATTTCCTCTGAGCCAGGGGAGCCGCTGGAAAGCGCAGTGATTCCAGCCAGAAAAACATCTCCAGTTCCATCAACCGCGATCCCAGAAGGCTGATCATCACCACCATGTCCGCCGTACTGGCTCGCCGTAACCGGCACGCCAAGCGGGTCAAGCTCCACATAAAAACCACCACCGGTCAGGTCGGAGATGATTGCATTTTGCGTCGGCAACACTCCACCCACGCCGGTGATATAAAGATGGCCATTCCCAGCAAGCGAGATTCCACCCACCACGCCATCCGCGATGTAAGTGGAATAGTTCAGACCGGTCAAAGTTGAATTGATGGCAGTGGCAAAGATCTTAGGGGACGCGACAGGCCCGGTCGGACCTACAGGGTGCCGCGTGGCATCGATCGCATAGGGGTAGTCATTATTGGGTGTAGTTCCAACAAGGTAGATCGTGCCATCGGAAGCAACCTCCATTCCAGATAGACTCTCACTGCTGGTGCCAAAATCAGTTGAGAACAAGAGCGTCTGTCCATCTGGTGACAACTTGGAAACAAACAGGTTGCCACCTATTTGCCAGGGATTAACGTGCGGCACCTCTGCAGAGCCGGCCAGATACAGGTTACCAGCGCCATCCAGGCCAATTCCATTCACAGACAGCGTTTCAGATCCTGTTAAACCATAAAAATAACTGGAAAAAACGTATCCAGTGCCGGCGGGATTCACCTTGACGAAAAATGGCGCACTACAGTTTGGGCACGGAGGCACAGACTGAAACGCGTTTACCGGGATCAAGGTACCAATGCCCGGACTGATGGTGGCCCCGGCCTCGCCGGTCACAAAAGCATTTCCAGCAGCATCTACTGTCAAGGCGCGCGGAAATGTGCCGCTCATGGTTCCAGAATATGAAATGGCGCCAGCGGGCGAAAGTTTGGTTAGAAATCCTCCAGTAGTTCCCAGAGCAGAGGTTGTTACAGGATAGTCACTGCCACCCGGCACTCCGGTGATGTATATGTTGCCGGAAGGGTCAAGCGCCAGGGCGCTTAAGTTACTGAAACCAGAAGATGGAATATATGTAGAAAAAAGAATGGTGTCGCCGGCGGGGTTCAGCTTGGTTACGTACACCTGAGAACCAGAGGAAGCTGTCACTGACCGCCCATTGACCACTGGATAATTTGTAGCAAAGGTGGTACCGGCAAAAATAATGTTCCCTAGCGCATCCAACTGAAGCCCATTGACCAGAGCACTGCCGTTCAACGAAAAAATCCCTGCAAATTGCACTACCGGATCGATGATCAGGATATTTGAGCGATCATAGACTCCAAGTCGCAACCTGACCGTGTGGTTACGGGCAATCTCGTAACTTGCACGAACACTTTGCCGTACGCCATTTCGCATCTGATAGGCGACTGGCGGCAGCAAGTTCCACGACTCTCCCTCTGCCTGGATTTCCAGAGCTCCGTCCGCAGTCAGATGCAATTGATTGTCACCATCAAACCGGAAAGCGATTGCTTCAGGAGCTGCCGTCGGTTTGACCTCAAAGTCATATTCCAATTGGTCTCCGTTGCCATGGAAAACTGCGTCAATACCGGGATAAATGCCTGGATAGCGCACACGGGAAACCATCGGGATTCCTGTCAGCCATTTGCCGCGATCATGGCCCTGGTAATAGTTAGCGACACCGCCGGTCGGCGATTCTCCCAATGGGTTGGTTGTTTTTGCCTTGTCGAAATAAAGACGTAATGCATGGCCGGCCGCACTCTTGCTCTGCAGAATGGCGCCGTCTTGCGTTAAATACACTTGCCCGGAACGTGAATGCGCAAGAAAACGGACCTGGCCGTTTTCTGCCTGGCCCAGATTCGGCTCAAAGGCTAATGGGATGCGAATATTCTGGAGAGGCGGCTTGTTCTCTTCTGCCCCAGCACGTTGCGGATAAAGTGTAGAAACAAGTAAGAGTCCAGCAAGAATAAACCATGAAAAAATGGTAGTGCTGAAGGCATAGCGGTGCGACACAGGGGTTTCCAATGCAGTCTCCAAAGCCCGTTCTTTTTTGGGGGGGTTTGTGGAGTATATCCTGCAGCTCTGCTATTGACAATCATGAAACTAGGCAGATGTAGCTTACTCAACGTGGAGCAATAAAATTCCCCATGAAGATCTGCCAATCCCCTGACTACAATCACGATCTGTTTCGGAAGGCTTCTGCCTTGCTAAGGCTAATAGCTGATTCTTATCTCGCCACGACCGTCGGCAACTCCATCTGTTTCTTCTTCTGGGCTTCCACGGCGGAGAGGTTAGGTTCAAAGCAGCGTCGGCAACGCGCTTCATACATGCCGGCGGCGCCTACCACCACCAGCTCTTCACTGGCAATCAGCCGTTGCGTATGTTTGGCCGGGTTACCGCATTGCATGCAGATAGCAAGGGTCTTGGTGATCTCGTCGGCCACGGCCAGCAGCTCTGGCATGGGATGGAACGGCCGCCCGAGATAGTCAGTATCCAGGCCGGCGATGATCACGCGCTTGCCCATATCGGCCAGGCGAACGACGAAATCCACCATGGCTTCACCCAGAAACTGCGCTTCGTCAATGCCGATGACCTCCGTCCGCGGCTCAAGCTTGGCCTGGACCTCCATGGCATTGCTGACGACCTCAGCGTGTATGCGGCCATCGTCATGCGAGACGATCTGGTTGCTGGAGTAGCGCTCATCGATGGCGGGCTTGAAGATCTGTACGCGCTGGCGCGCAATCTCCGCGCGACGCAGCCGCCGGATCAGCTCTTCACTCTTGCCGCTGAACATCGGCCCACAGACGACTTCGATCCAACCCAGATTGCCCCGCATCGCATTCATTTTACTACTCCCTTTTTTACTGATGACCGTTTTACTGACGACCGCTGGTGTTGCTTCAGACTTTGTTAGTGTACGGATTTTGTTAGTGGACGGTGCTGCTATTGATTTTTTCTTTCGACCTATTGCTTCACTCCGCTGCCGACTACTGTTGCAGCCGTCACTTGAGTATTGTCTATCGCCATATGGTTCATAAACGCATGAAATTCTTCAAAGCTCGTAAACACTTCTGTCGCACAGCCCAGCAGCCAGCCGCTTACCTGCTCCACCGGCATCGCGCAGATCAAATAGACCGGAATTCCCATACGGTGCGCAAACGTCAGCTCGCCTTGTGTGCCGGCGCCGCGTCCGGCGTATTGGTCCCAGTAGCAGATCACGGCGTCGCAGCGGTGCTCGATCAGATCAAGATCGTAGGCAATAATTTTTTGGATAGTCTGGCGAAAGCGCTTGAGGTCTGTCGCTTTCCATGCGCGAAACTCGCGCACTTCGTTCTCAGTAAGATTTTTCAGCTCGTCTTCGGCAGGATCGTAAACGTCATGTCCCAGGGCTTTCAGGCCAGGCTTGATCGCGGCGCGCCAGCCTTTGCCCAAGTCAGGAGAGTATTCGATGGAGCCTGCAAGGTAGAAAAACATAATGACAGGCGATTGTCAGCGATTCGCCGCCATCGCGTCAACGCAGATTTACCGCGGTTTAAGCCGCGTTTTCCAGAGGCGTTGCACAGCTTTTCCGCAGTAGCAAAAGCGGCCGCGAATTTCGCGAATAGACGCGAATCTTATTTTGAATTCGTGTTCATTCGCGTGTATTCGCGGCAAAAGGTTTCAGAGAGAAACTTACTCGTACTTCAACGCCCTTAAAGGTTCAATCTTCATCGCGCGGCGCGCAGGAATAAACGATGCCACCAACCCAACAGCAGCCAGCAACAGCGCAACCACAACGAGCGTCACCGGATCAGAAGGACTCACTCCAACCAGCAGCGATCCAATGCCGCGACCGGCGAGAAATGTCAGCACCAATCCGGCAAGCAGGCCCGCGCCGACCAGTACAAATCCCTGGCGCAGCACCATCTTTAATATGTCGCCACGTCCTGCACCCAGCGCCATGCGGACGCCAATCTCATGCGTCTTTTGCGCAGCGGCATAGGAGATCACGCTATACACGCCAACCAACGCCAGCACCAGCCCGAGCAAGCCAAGCGTCACGGTAAAACGAGACGCCATGCGGAAAAGAAAGAATCCGTTCACGCCGCCCAGCGATTGCTCCATGGTCTGCACGTCCGTGAGCGGAAGCCCCGGCGCAAGACTGTGTATCTGCTGCTCCACTTCTGGAATCAACATTTCCGGAGCGCCTGCCGTACGCAGTTGCAGGGTCACAAATGTACTTGGATTCTGCGCCAGCGGCTGATAGTAGAACAAAATGGTGTCATCCACGGGATCGTTATACTTACCCTGCTTCGTCACACCCACCACTTCAATCGGCGCGTCTGGCTCCTTCTGTATTCGGAAACGCTTTCCCAACGGGTCCTGGTTCGGCCACAACTTCTTGGCCATGGCTTCATTGATCACAGCCACCTTGGGTGCTTTCTCATTGTCTTGTTTCGTCAACTGCCGTCCACGCAGCAGAGGTACTCGCATGGTTGTAAAATAAGCGGGATCAATAGAGTTATAGAGCGCCAAGGGTGGAGCATCTTTGTCCGATAGCGATTGCCCTTCAGCGTAGACCAGTGCGCTGTCATTGGAGTAGCCCATGGGGATAGAAGACGCAACGCTTACTGACTGCACGCCAGGCAGTGCGCGTGCGCGCTCTTCCATGTCACGAATAAACTGCTGCGTGCGTGGCATATCCAAACCAATCGTTCGTGTCTCCATGGTGAGGTTGAGCACATTATGCGGATCGAACCCCAGGTAGCCGTGCTCCGCGTTCTGCGAGCTCCGCACAAATAATCCGGCAACCACCAGCAGCATCAATGACACCGCAACCTGCGCCACTACCAGCGCGCTGCGCAAACGCGATTTTCCTGAGCCCAGAATGCCGCGGCTGCCTTCATGCAATACCTGGTTGAAATCCGCCCGTGCGGCACGCCATGCCGGCGCCAGACCAACCACTAATCCTGTAACCAGGGCAATGGCAAGAGCAAAACTGAAGACGCGCCAGTCAAAACCAAAATCAAAACGGATAGGAATATCGGCCACTTCCACCCTGACAGAACTAATCAGCCGGGTCGTCCATACGCCCACAATCACGCCCAGAACGCCGCCCATCAATGCCAGCAAACTGCTCTCCGTCAGTAGCTGCCGGACAATCCGTGTACGCGCGGCTCCCAGCGCCGTGCGGACAGCCATTTCCCGTTCGCGCGAAGTGGCACGCACCAGCACAATATTCGCGACATTGGAGCACGCCAGCAACAACACGAGACCAGCCAGCACCATGAAAAGCACGCCAACAATCACCAGACCATTCGTAGGATCAGGATCAGGACGCGCCAGCCTCTCCATATAAAGGTGATAACTCACGCCTTTGTGCGTCTCCGGAAATTCCCGGTTCAATCGCTGTGCCACCACATTCGCGGAAACCTCCGCCTGCTGGCGCGATATACCCGGTTTAAGCACTCCTAAAACCTTGATATCTCCGGACTCGCGTTTCGTCCAATAACCGTTCGGGTCCGTGGACTTCTGGTTCCACAGCATCCTCATGCCCAGCGGCAGATAAGCCTGCATGTCCACAAGAGAATAAGTTCCATGGAAGCCTTCCGGAGCCACGCCCACAACCGTTACGGAGTGGCCGTTCATCTTTACCTGCCGGCCGACGATTGCAGGATCGCTGTTAAAGCGCTTTCTCCAGTAGCTGTGCCCCAGCACCACGACATTTTCTGTACCGTTCTTCTCCGTTTCCGCGCCGTAGATCAAACGGCCAGCCGCAGGCTTGAGTCCCAGCGCCGAAAAGTAGTTCCCGCTCACATAGCTGATCAGGACTGGTTCTACTTTGCCGTCAGCCTCCAAGCCCGCCAGGTTGAGCACGTAACCAATCACGTCTGAAAAACCATCGGCCTGGCTGCGAATGTCCTGGAAATCCGGATAAGAAACTTGAGTGTCTATGTTTCCCGCTTGCGGCTGCGCTGCCAGCACCACCAGACGGTTCGCATTGGCAACCGGCAGAGGCCGAAGCATAAGCCCATTGACGGCGCTAAAGATCGTGGTATTCGCGCCAATGCCCAGTGCCAGCGTAAGTGTGGCCACCAGAGTCATCGCAGGGTTCTTCAACAGCATGCGGATTCCGTAACGGATGTCCTGAATCAATGTCCCCACAAAATACCTCCGGCTGGCTGTGCTTAAATTTGTCTCGCTTGAAAGTGTGCTTGCTGAAATTTGTTACTTAAATCTGGATTTAAATATCAGTTCGGCTGAATCTGTCGCGAATCAATCAGAATGGCAATTCAATGCCCTTCCCGCAAAGCCGCTCCAAACAATTGAGCCCATAGAAGATATACGCATGCAAGTCGTCCTAGGTTCCAGGCTTAAAGTGTTCGATACCGAACAGCCGCATGCCAAAAGCGCACAGGGTCCAACTTGCGGAGGAGGTAAGGAACAGAGAATAGTTTTGAAGCTTAGGGGCTATGCGGTTGCACAGCCCCAATCACATTCCTTTTACAGCTGATCTGTGACTTGCTCCACATGATCAATCACCAGCATATCCACGGGAGATACTTGCGGAATCAGCTCAAGCCCCAGTTGTTCTGAAATTGCTTTCTGTAGCGCCGCAACGCTGTCAGGGCCTTTTGCCGAACCCACAGTCAGCCCCTCGGCGTTGAGAGTGAAATCGTACGTTCCGTTCAGCCCGGTTTTATCGACAATCACGCGACCAGTAAAGTCCTGCAGGAAATTCACCAGCTCCTTGATTTTGGTGTCGTTGGCCTCCAGGTGGCCAACTGGCTTGATCATAAAACCGCCAGGGGTTTTCGTTGTATCTGCCGCTGCCAGCTTTGAGCCATTCGGTCCTACCCCCAACGCATACGTAGGAGCGTCCTTCAATTCGTGGTGAACAGTTAGTTTGAACTTCTGGAAGAGAAGGTCCTGCACCGCCAGCTTGAACCGGTCACTGTTGACCGTTTCGTTTGTTTTGACGTTGAGATCGTATAGATCGGAAGCAATCCAGCCCGGCGCACCCTGTATCTGGGATCCAGTCACGCCGTAGGCAAAGTGAATGAGATGCTGCAGCGTGATGCCTTTAGCGTCCAATACCCCATTCTGAAAGGTGAAACGCGTGCGGATGAGATCTCCCGGCTTAAGCGCACCTGCGGGCTTGAGGGAGACATCCTGGAACACTGGCAAGGTTGCCTGCTGAGACTGTGCATGGCCCGACGCCGGATGTAGCAGCCCGAATACCACGGGCAGGGCGAGTGCGGCCGCAGCAGTCGCGGTCAACAAAAGTTTTTTTACCAGATTCAATTTGCTTGCCATGCGATGAACCATAATTGCCTCGATTCTTTTCTTGAGATTTGAGCCCGTGACCCCAGCCGCGCAAACCAGCGGCGACTCCAGATAAAATTCGCAAACTTTGAGAATGCCCTCGGCATAAATTTGCGGATCGCTTCCCCGTGCCAACACTTCCTCGTCGCAAATGCGTTCGCGTTCATCCACCAGCCGTGCTCCAATCCACCAGACCAGAGGATGAAACCAGAAGATAGCTTCCACCAGCATGTGGAATGCGGCTGTCAGATTGTCGCGGCGGCGAACATGACACAGCTCATGCGTGATAATTGCTTCCATCTGCGCATCAGTCAGACGATCTGAAATACCCGCCGGCAACAACATGATAGGACGGAAGATTCCAACAATCCCTGGCTCCAACGCAGACTCTGAGACTACGAGTTTGATCTGCGTTTTTATTCCAGCGCTTTGTTCCAGACGACGCAGTGCATCAAGCTCGCGACCAGACTTCGTCGGCGAAGCTCCACGTATGGAAGCCGTGATGCGCCGCCAGCGTACCCACCAGAAAATCAGAACGGCACCGCATCCGCATATCCAAGCGATGAGCAAAAGAGTTGGCAGCAGTCTGATCAACTTCTCCAGCGCCGTGGAAGCAGCCGCCTGACTCGATGCCGCCGAAAAGGGCTGACTTATCTCCTCTATGACAAAAGAAAAACCTGACGGCGCCGAAGTCTTCGACCATCCCATATAGCTCCCTGCGCTGACCAGCAGAGAAAATGGAATCAGAAACTTCACTGACGCTGCCAGCCATAACCAGTAGCGGACTTGCGCACGATTTTTCTTGAGCGCCAGCGTCAGCAATCCTGCCACTGCGGCAAATAAAGTTGACTGCCACAGGTGGTTGGCCAGCGGCGCTTCAATGGCCGTCCATAGGGTCGAGGAAAAGGCTGTGATCGCGGGAATAGTCATTCCAAGTTCTCCCTTGCTACTGTTGCCTGGTCACTGGTTCCGCGTGATCAATCACCAGCGTATCCACTGGCGCTATCTGTGGATTCAACGCAAGCCCCATCTCTTCCGACAGGGCCATCACCAAATTTGCGGATTGGCTTTCAGCCCCATTCCACTGCAGCGTGTAATCATAGTGGCCCCGGAGTCCGGTCTTATCTACCACCATACGGCCTAGCTGCCTCGATAAATACTGCGTCAGTTCCTCCATGGAAACGCCTTGTCCCGTCAATCTGCCCTCTTTGTAAGTCCACAGGCCTGGCCCGCCCATTAGCTGGCTGATGGGTAGCTTGATTCCGTTAGCGTGAGTGTCTCCAGCTTTTCCCTCCTGCATGGAATCGTTCGTGAGGTTCAGCACATAGATTGGAGCCTGTCTGCTTTCGTGGTGGAGTACTAGCTTAAATTGATGGGCCAGAAGCCTCTGCAGAGTGCGGCTTCGCTGGTCCATAATGTCTTTGCTTCCATCGTCGTCGGTAGAGCCGTGAAAGTCCGCCACAACATCGTATCTTTTGGAACTCAACCAGTCCGGCCCTCCTGTGATCTGAAAGCTCTCCACTCCGTAAGCCACTCGAATGAGTGCAGGCAGCGTAGCATTCGTTGCCAGAAACTTTTCCGTATTGAACATAAATCCCATACCCGTACCCGGTGGGTTGCTGGTGATCTTAAAGGGAGGCATAGGTTCGCCAGTCGTGTTGAGGCGGATTGAAATGGATTCGGACCCGGTCGCACGGAGCGAAATGGGCTCGAATTCTGTTGCACTTGTTCTTACGCTCTGGGCCTGTGACGCCGCCCTGCTTTGCGTAGGATGTAGCAGGCCAAATACAACTGGTCCCGCAACAATACCGAATGCCAATACTGCCAACAGCAGTTTCTTTCCTGCATTTAATTTGCTTGCCATGCGATGAACCATGATTGCTTCGATTCTTTTCTTGAGATTTGAGCCTGTAATCCCGGCCGCGCAAGCCAGCGGCGATTCCAGATAAAATTCACAGACTTTGAGAATGCCCTCGGCATAGATCTCTGGATCGCTTCCCTGAGCCAGCACTTCTTCGTCGCAGACGTGCTCGCGTTCATCCACCAGCCGCGATCCAACCCACCACACCAGAGGATGAAACCAGAAGAGAGCTTCCACCAGCATGTGAACTGTTGCTGTCAGATTGTCGCGTCGGCGAACGTGACACAGCTCATGCGTGATGATTGCTTCCATCTGCCCATCGCTCAGGCGATCTGAAATACCCTCTGGCAACAGCATGATTGGACGGAAGATTCCAACAATCCCCGGCTCCAGCGTGGACTTTGAAACGATGAGCTTGATCTGCTTTTTTATTCCTGCGCTTTGTTCCAGACGGCGCAATGCCTCAAGCTCACGCCCAGACTTCATCGGCAAAGCTCCTCGTATGGAGACCGCGATGCTCCGCCAGCGTACCCACCAGAAGACAAGAACAGCTATGCACCCGCACACCCACGCGCCCAGCAGAAGAGTTGGTAAAAAGTTGATAGAGATCGCCGACACAGTGGAGGCCGCGTGGCTTGCGGTTCCCGGCAGAAGCGGCTGGCTCATCTCTTCCATCACAAACGTGAATCCTGACGTGGCTGCAGAAGCTCTCGACCATCCCATACGGCTCCCTGCGCTGACCAGCAGAGAAAATGGAACCAGAAATTTCACTGACGCCGCGAACCACAACCAGTAACGGACTTGCGCACGGTTTTTCTTGAGCGCCAGCGTCAGCAATCCCGCCACTACGGCAAACAAAGTTGATTGCCACAGATGATTGGCCAGCGGCGATTCAATCGCCGCCCACAAGGACGAGGAGAAGGCTGTGATCGCAGGAATGCTCATTCTGATTTCTCCTTCTTCGCCAGCCGGCGCAAAGCCTTCTCGGCCTCGCGTACGTCATCGAGCGTTAATCTGCCCGATTCAATCAAGTGCGCCATCACGGGCTGGGTCCGGCCGCCAAAGAGGCCTAGAAGTTCGTCAATCAACCTGCCTTGTGCCGCGTTGCGTGAGATCACTGCCTCAAAAATATGGGCATTGCTGATCTTCTTGGAGCGCCGCAGTATCTTCTTGCGCTCCATGCGATAAATAGTGGTTTGAATGGTTGTATACGCGGGGCGGTCGCGCTCAGGAAATGCTTCCTGAATCTCTCGGATTGAGGAAGCGCCCAGGCCCCACAGCGCTTCCATAATCTGCAGTTCCAGTTTTGTCAGCTTTGGCAAGGTCATAAATGAATGCGATTACTATCCTCGTATGTATATCTACTACATATGTTTGTTTTGTCAAGAAAATAATTCGTCCGATTGAAGGACTGCTGATTTGCGTCCACCCTCTCTTAACAGCTACCCTTAGCAGTTTCGTTCCTCGGGAGGAGCAATGTTTTCAAATAAAATCCGTGCCCTGGTCATTCTGGTAATGCTGGCGTCCAGCGCTGCGCTAGCGCAAACCTCGGCCAAGAAAGCGACATCACAATCACCCATGCCGCACGCTGCCAAAGGACCTGCTACAGTCGCCGAAGCTCAGGCGTTCATGAAAAATGCGGAAGCCCAGCTTGAAGACCTTACCGTCAGGGCCAGTCGCGCTGCCTGGGTGCAGGAAAACTTTATTACTGATGACACGGAAACCATGTCCGCGCAAGCCAACGAGAAGCTTACTGCCGTGGTCACGCAGTTTGCTCTGGACGCCCGCCGCTTTGAGCATCTCAAGCTGCCGCCCGAACTGGCCAGAAAATTTCTACTGTTGAAATTGTCGCTCACTGCTCCCGCGCCGAATAATGACGCTGAGCGCAAAGAGCTCACCGAACTCACCAGTAAACTCGACGGCATGTATGGCAAGGGTAAGTACTGCAAACAAGTGGATGGCAAAGAGAAATGCCTCTCTCTGAATGACCTCAGCCGCATCCTGGCCAGCAGCACCAATCCTGACGAGTTGCTGGATGCCTGGGTGGGCTGGCACAAAATTTCCATACCGATGAAAGATAAGTACGCGCGCTTTGTGCAGCTCTCCAACATGGGCGCGAAAGAGCTGGGCTTTCCAGATACCGGCGCTATGTGGCGCAGCAACTATGACATGTCGCCCGAGCAATTCAGCGCAGAGGTCGAGCGCCTGTGGCAGCAAGTAGAGCCGTTTTATATTTCACTCCACACCTACGTCCGCAAACAGCTCATCAAAAAATACGGCAAGATCGCCGACCGTCCGGATGGCCTGATTCCCGCGCATTTACTGGGAAACATGTGGGCGCAGGAGTGGGGCAATGTCTATCCGCTGGTTGCGCCGGCTGATGGCGGCCAAGGCTATGACCTGACACAACTGCTCAAAGATAAAAAGGTAGACGAGCTGGGCATGGTCCACTATGGCGAAAACTTTTTCAAGTCGCTGGGCTTTGCCGAGCTGCCTAAAACTTTCTGGGAGCGCTCGCTCTTTGTAAAACCGCAGGACCGTGACGTGGTCTGCCATGCCAGCGCCTGGGACGTCGATCAGCAAGACGACCTTCGTTTGAAAATGTGTATCGAGATCAAGGACGAAGACTTTGTGACCATTCATCACGAGCTCGGGCACAATTTCTATCAGCGTGCTTACAAAAACCAGCCTCCGCTCTTTCAAGACAGCGCGAATGATGGCTTTCATGAAGCCGTAGGCGATACCATTGCGCTCTCCGTCACGCCGGAATATTTGAAGGAAGTAGGGCTGTTGGGAACCGTTCCGCCGGAAAGTGCCGACATCGGCTACCTGCTGAAACAGGCGATGGATAAAATCGCTTTTCTGCCCTTCGGTTTGCTGATCGATAAATGGCGCTGGGAAGTTTTCTCCGGCCAGATCACGCCGGAGCAATACAACAAAGCCTGGTGGGACCTGAAGGCTAAATATCAGGGCGTGGCGCCGCCGGTGGACCGCAGTGAAGCTGACTTCGATCCTGGCGCAAAATATCACATTGCCTCCAATACTCCTTATGTACGGTATTTTCTGGCACGCGTTTTGCAATTCCAGTTTCAACGCGCGCTCTGCCAGGCGGCGGGAATCCAGGGACCGCTGCATCGCTGCTCCATTTATCAGAACAAGGCAGCAGGTGAGAGACTGAATAAAATGCTCGTCATGGGCAAGAGCAAGCCGTGGCCGGACGCACTGGAGGCCATCAGCGGCCAGCGCCAGATGGACGCCACCGCCATCCTGGATTACTTTGCGCCATTAAAGAAGTGGCTCGATGAACAGAACCAGGGTGAGAAGGCTGGCTGGCAGGGCATGGATACGCCTGAAACTGCGCCTCGCCACATGAGCCGATAGGCCACATTAACGAAGGCTGATCATTGTTAGAACAGGTGAGAGATTGGGCGGACTAATGGTCCGCCCATTTTCTTTTGTTACCATCGTCATGTGATACATTAATAATGGTTGACATGACTATTTGAAACCCATTATCGTGGAAACCGTAAGTGATTAAATCATTCGCGGACGAAGGAACTCGGAAGTTCTGGGAAAAAGGCAAGAGTAGTTCTGTTCCTGCGAACATCCGCAATGTGGCCAGGAGAAAGCTTGACATGGTCGAGGCCGCAAAAGAATTACACGACCTCAAGGTCCCGCCAGGAAACAAGCTTCATCCTCTTTTGGATGATCGGCTTGGTCAACATGGGATTTGGATAAACGCAAAATATAGAGTTTGCTTCACCTGGAAAGATGGACACGCTTACGATGTTGAAATTACTGACTATCACTGAAGGAAATTGCAATGTCTTACGAACGAAGAACTTCGGCAGCCTGGGCGACCCATCCGGGAGATATCCTCAAGCATGAATTTCTGAAGCCCATGGGCATTTCAGGGTATGCCCTGGCTAAGGCTATTGGGGTTACTGCGCAAAGAGTCAGTGATATTACAACCCAAAAAAGTGGTATCAGCGCAGATATGGCGATGCTTTTGAGTGCATTTTTTGGCACATCGGCTGAATTTTGGATGAACTTACAATCTTCTTACGCTTTGGCGAGCGTCGGAAAGAAAATCAGGAATAAGATAAAAAAGATTAAACCTCACACGCAGGCCGCCTGACAGGCAAAGCCGTTATTTACCCGCGCTCGTATAGTCAAACGTCTTCATCTTCATCCATTTCCAAAGCTGGTTCACTTCTGCATTGCCCGCACGAAACTCACTCTTGATGTGAGACACTAGCAGGAGACACGAATGGCCAAGTGGAAGCAATACGAGCTTTGGGTACAATCCGCTGAAAACAAGTGGGAGATTGTTGGAATTTTCCCCACCACGGAATTGGCTACGGTCGTAGCTAACGGCCGCTCCACTCGCGCCCGCCTCATTGAGGTCCTCTATGACGGCAGCAAGATGCTGGGGCAGGAGATCATCGCCGAGCTAGGCAATACCCGTAAAGAATAATCGCCGCTCACGATCTGGGATTGTGTGGCGCGCCCTTTTCTGACGCGCCTGGTTTGGTCCAGCAAATAACAACCTAAAAAAGCAGATGCGAGCAGCTTGCCACGCAATTCACGTGACAGCCTGAATTACGTTTTCTTCTTTTTAGGTTTTCTGACTTCGCGTTTAGGAGCGTTTTTGTTTCCCATGGCACACAGCATGCCATAACTCAATGGCAAAGACCATAGAGATCAAATCGCACCGCACCACAATCATTAACTGAAACTGACTATTCGTAGCGCAACGCGACCATTGGGTCCACTTTAGTTGCGCGACGCGCCGGCACGTAACTGGCCAGCATCGCGACGCTTGCCAGTGCCAGCGGCATCACGATGAAAGTCACCGGATCAACAGCGCGCACTCCGTAAAGCACGCTCGACATTAACCGTGTGATCCCCAACGCTGCTATCCATCCAAAAAACACTCCTGCCAGCGCCAGCCCTGCGCCTTGTTTCAGCACCAGTCCCAGCACATGCTGCCGTGGAGCGCCCAGGGCCATACGCAATCCAAATTCACGACTTCTGCGCGCCACCAGGTAAGAGAGCACGCCGTAAATCCCCACCAGCGCAAGAGCCAGCGCAACGCCGGAAAAAACCGTCAGCAACAGCGTGAGAAACCGCGGACGTGATTGGGCGGCAGCCAGCACATCATCCATGCTGCGTACGTTCGAAACCGGCACAGTTGGATCCAGATCACTCAATTCGCGGCGAACCGCCATGGCAAGGTCCAGTGAATCGCTTTTGCCGCGCATCACCACATACATACCTGGATTTCCTGCTCCCTGCGGCTGGTTGTAAGGCAGGTAGAGTTCGGTTCCCGTTGGTTTATCGATGCCGGCATTTTTCACGTCCGCTACCACGCCTACAACGGTGCACCACGGGTCCGTACTTCCTGGTCGAACGCGACGCCCCAGCGGACTCTCGTTTCCCCAGAATGTGCGGGCCATTGTCTGATTCACAATGATTACGTCAGGCGCTCCCTTGGCGTCTGACGCGTTGAAGAATCGGCCTTCAATCAACCGGATTCCCATGGTTTCAAAATAGCCGCTGCTCACGGATTGATAAAAGTCCACGTTCTGCATGGGACCATCTTTGCGCGGCACAAAGCCTTCAATGTCGGTGTCATTGGCATTCACGCGTCGCGCGGGAGCCAGCCCGGAGACCAGCGCCGCGGACTGTACACCAGGGAGCCGGTTTACACGCTCATAAAGCCGTGACCACAGGCTTTCAATCTTCTGATTGTCAGAGTAAACAGCGCTCGGCAGCGTTACGCGCATGGTGGCAACGCCGTGCGGATTCACGCCGATATCAACTTCCTGCAGCTTCCAGAAAGCACGCACCATCAGCCCACAGCAGATCAGCAGCACCATGGCGCCAAAAATTTCAAAAGCCACCAGCCCTCGGCGGAAGTTCTGTGCTGCTGCCGAACCGGAAGTAGCTCCGGCTGCGTCTTTGAGCAGTCCATGAACATTCTTGACCGCCAGATGCAGCAACGGCGCCAGGCCAAAGATCACGCCGGTAAAAATGGAAACCAGCAATGCCACCAGCAGCACGGTGGAATCAATACCGATCTCAGACGCGCGCGGAATGCTGCCGGCATTCGTCAGCTTAATGATGTAGAGCCCGGTAAAAGCCAGACCCAGTCCGAGCACTGCGCCCATCAGCGAAAGCAGAATACCTTCCGCAATGAACTGCCGCAGTAGTCGCCATGAAGATGCGCCAATCGCGGTGCGCACGGCAATCTCACGCTGCCTGGATTCGGCGCGCGCTAAAAGCAAGTTAGCCACATTCACGCAGGCAATCAACAGCACAAAGCATACGGCTCCCATCAGCATCAAGAGCGCAGGGCGCACATTGCTCACCACCTCAGACTGAAACGGATAGCTCACAATTGTGTGATTGTCGGGGCTGAAATGGTGTTCCTTTGCCGAGCCGGTTTCTCCCCAATACTTCACTAGCGATTCCATCTCAGCCTGTGCCTGTTGCGGGCTCACGTGCGGCTGCAATCGGCCAAGAAGATACAAAAAGTGTGAACCACGCCCGCCTGGTTTAGCAGGATCAAGCTGTAGTGCGGTCCATACTTCAGGCGGATCGACCTCCCCCGGCGGAAAGGAAAACTCTTTGGGCATTACGCCGATGATGACCGTACTCTTTCCATTCAACTGAACTTCTTTGCCCACAATGTCACGTCTGCCGCCGAAGACGCGCTGCCACAGCCCATAAGAAATATTCGCAACTGCATTCGATTTGGGATCGTCATCCTCAGGGGTAATGGTTCGCCCCAGGATCGGCGAGACCCCCAGTGACTTCAACAAGCCGCCGGTGATGAACGATGCGGTCGCGCGAACGGGCTGTGACTGCCCCGTGAGATTGGCTCCGCCATTGACCCATCCATCCAGTGATTCCCACGACTTCGTTTCGCGCTTCAGGTCAAGATACTCGGGGGGTGAAACCCAGAACCTTCTCAGTCCGCCACCGGGAAACTTGCCAAACTCAGAATAGATCTTGACCAGGCGTTGGGGCTGCACATATGGCAGGGGACGCAGCAGAACTGCATTCACTACACTGAAAATCGCTGTAGTTGCGCCGATACCCAACCCAAGACAGATCACGGCAGCAAGGGCAAAACCGGGGTTTCGGACCAGAATGCGCAGGCCGTAACGAAAATCGTTGAGCAAAGTTTGCATGAAAAACCTCTTAGGTTCACTTACCTTGGACTGGCGTCGCCACGCCCTGTTAGCTGCCTGTAAGGTATTACCGTTCCGGGAAGAA
>Ga0206965_10002_pt1 | contig 86018 bp, 81 predicted proteins | sample Alteio_BWOrgHeat_26_FD_152973 | JGI IMG/M metagenome (GOLD analysis project Ga0206965, IMG submission 152973) | Enriched cells from forest soil in Barre Woods Harvard Forest LTER site, Petersham, Massachusetts, United States -... | ecosystem: Environmental > Terrestrial > Soil > Temperate forest >...
ATTGCAGGCATTGGTTCCACACGCAAACGTGCGCTGCTTACGCATTTTGGCTCCAGTAAGGGCGTGGAGGCAGCCACGGTGGAGGAGCTGATGAAAGTCGAAGGCGTCAGCCGTAAGGTGGCGGAGAAGATTTATCAGTTCTTTAGAGGCTAGGGGCGAGCGGCGAGGGTTAAGGAGCAAGAAAATAAGACCTCGTCCCTAACCCCTTGCCCCTTGCCCCTAACCTGTGCCATGCTGGCAGCAATGAAAAAGCAGCTCCCCAACATCCTCACCTATTCGCGCATTCTGGTGATTCCGGCCATCATACCGGTTTTTCTGTATATGGATGGGGGCGTTTCCCGCTGGTTGTGCTCAACGCTGTTTCTCTATGCGGGTATCACCGACTTCTTCGACGGCTATCTCGCACGCGCCTGGCATGCGCATTCTAAGCTTGGGCGGTTTCTTGATCCCATTGCCGACAAATTGCTGGTTGCCACTGCGCTTATGCTGCTGGTGGGTGCAGGACGTGCTGATATATTGCCAGCGCTCGCCATCTTATGTCGTGAGATATTGGTCTCGGGCCTGCGCGAATTTCTGGCGGACCTGCGCATCAGCGTACCGGTTTCCACCCTCGCCAAATACAAAACCACCGCGCAAATGGTGGCGATTTATCTGTTGCTGCTGGGAAAAAGCGCACCCTTAGGTCTGCCCGCCGAATTCCTAGGCAACATGCTGCTCTGGGCAGCGGCTATACTGACGCTGGTCACGGGCTATGCGTACTTAAAGACGGGACTTAAGCATCTGGCGGAAAATTAAGCCTTGCGTACCAGATCGCTGTAATCCTGCATCAACTGTTTAGTCACCGCACCAACGGTGAATGTATAATTATCAATCGAGCCAACGGGAGTCACTTCGGCGGCTGAGCCAGTAAGGAATACTTCCTGCGCCTTTGCCAACTCTTCGGGTTTGATATGGCGTTCCACCACCTTAATGCCGCGTTTTTTTGCGAGATCAATTACGGTGAGGCGCGTGATGCCGTTTAAGAAGCAATCGGGCGTCGGTGTATGTAATTCGCCGTTCATCACCAGGAATATGTTAGCCCCGGTGGCTTCGGCAATCAGGCCGCGATAGTCGAGCATCATCGCATCATCGAAGCCCGCCTGCTCGGCAGCGTGCTTGGAAACCGTGCAGATCATATAAAGGCCGGCGGCTTTGCTGGCGGTCGGTGCAGTGTTTGGTGCTGGGCGTTGCCACTTCGAGATTTGCAGGCGCAGGCCACGTTCCTTGGCTTCCTTCGAGAAATAACTGGGCCAGCTCCAGGCGGCGATCGCTACATGGATTTTGGTCTGCTGCGCGGAAATCGCCATCATCTCACTGCCGCGCCAGGCTACGGGGCGGACATAGCCGTTTTCAACAGTGTTCTTCGCGACAACTTCCTTACTGATGCGATCAATCTCTTCTACGGAATAAGGTACTTTGAAGCCGAGTAGCTCAGCCGAGCGATGCAAGCGTTCGCTATGTTCGTGTAGCTTAAAAATGCGGCCATTATAAACGCGCTCGCCTTCAAAGACGCAGCTGGCGTAATGCAGGCCGTGGCTTAGCACATGCAGCTTAGCGTCGCGCCACGGAAGCATGGCGCCGTTATACCAGATAAAACCGTCGCGGTCGTCAAAAGGAGGTGATTGCATAAGACCAGAATTAAGCTAACGGGTTAACATAATGGCCGAGATCTGCCGACCATAATCAGGCTCACTGCGGTGGGTGGTGCGGCGAAAACTGAAGAAGTCATCTTCTTCGATGTAAGTGTCGTTTTCAAGCAGATTTATGTCTTGCACGCCTGCGTCACTCAGGCGATCACGCACGAAAGACTTGAGGTCAAACAGGAAGTGTCCGGCACGGGTTGAGTCAATGAAATAGCAGTTGAAATCGGTGTTCTGGGTGGTGAAAGCAGTCTTGAGTTCTGCGCCGACTTCATAGGAGCGTTGCGCAATTGAAGGACCAATAGCGGCCGTAATGCTGCGTGCACCGAGGGCGCGCATGGCGCTCAGAGTATTCTCCAACACTCCGCCGATGGCTCCTCGCCAGCCCGCATGCGTGGCACCGATGATGCCCGCCTCGGTATCGGCAAAGAGTACCGGAACGCAGTCGGCGGTGAGAATGCCAAGCGCAATGCCAGGAACGTTGCTCACCATCGCGTCGGCGCGCGGCAATTTGGAGTGCCGCCAGCGTTTTTCCACCGTGATGACATCGGCGCTATGCGTTTGATAAAGCGTGCAGAGACTATCTGCGTCCGTACCCAGTTTTTGCGCTACGCGCCGGCGATTTTCAATGACGTTCGTTTTGTCGTCGCTGGAGCCAAGGCCGCAGTTAAGCGAGGCATAGATGCCCTTGCTTACCCCACCCTTACGAGTGAAGAAGCCATGTGCAACGGAAGAAGACTTAAAATTGGGGGATGTAAGATACATGCAGGACTACCGCACGCACTTTAAGCAGTCGGCAGAGGGAAGGCAATTTAAATGCTGGCAGTGGGAGTAGGGGGTATAAGCTGGGAAGCAGCGGCTACCGCGCGATCCGTCTCGATTTTCTGGCGAAATTTGGCAGTATCGACATCTACCAGGGTTCCTTGCGCCTGCTGTGGTGCCTGCTGGATATTGATATATACTTGCTTGGCGCCCGATGTTGCCTTGACCGTAGCGGCTGCAGTTTCCTCACTGGGGCTCTTTTTAAAGAAAAGGTCGAATAAAGGTTCAAAGATGGGCACCATTGCGCCAAAAAGACCAAAAACACTCGCCATGTGGATTACTGCTGCTGCAGTAGCGTGAGCAGTCATATCAGCAGCAACGGGTACTCCCATGCCTGCAATGACACCCATAACTCCTGGCATAGCTACTGCGACAATGGCGCCGATAGCTATGAATACGAGAGCAGTCTTAATGCTTTTATAGGCGATATCTTTCATGGCAACATCTCCCCCAACAACAAATAATCTTTATAATTTACCATGCATCCCGCCCAAGTTGTGTGAAGATTATGTTACAATTGTCGGATATAGAAAGATTATTAAAATCCAGAAGGTTGGTCGGGTAGCGAGGAAATGGCAATGACCTTGAAAAGTACTCCCATCTGATGCGGGGCGATGAGTCGCTCAAGACCAGATAATATAGTCTTCTGCTGTGCGGGTGTTGCCTTGCGACATAAAGCAACCGCGCGTAGTTCAGCACCCAGGCGTTTAAGGAACGTCCCCTGTTCAACTGTGCCCCAAGGGTACGCGCCTCGGCCTTTGGCGGTGTGTAAGAGTGCACGAAAATCGACATGTGCAGTTAGGTCTGCCTCACCCGGATTCTGCAGCGGATTGGCATAGGTGTGCTTACGCACGGCTTGTAATGTATCGCCTTGTTCTTCCGCTGCGTGGCCATAGTCAATAATCAGTGCTGCCCCCCCATGCGTCTGTATATGGCTGGCAATGCGTGCCATGATGTCAGTGGAGTCGGGCGAGGCTTCCGCAAGAACATCACCGTCCGGTGTCCAGAAGAAACCGTCTTTGCCGTGAGCGACTTTGCGCTCTTGCCAACCGCCTTTTCCTTTCAGGTATTGATGCACAGGCAGTGCGTCAAAAAATTCGTTGGCGATCAAAAACAAGGGCAAGGGCGGAAGATGATCCAGTGTTTTGTGCCAGCTTATGCGCGGATGGGCATCTTTGAGTGATTGTTTTTGTATTGCGTGCAGCATTGGGCTGGCTTCGATAAGCTGGATTTCTATTGCATCATGAAAATTTTCACTGGTGCATGTGGCGCGCAGTATGTCCTTCATCAATGTTCCGCGCCCTGGTCCTAACTCGCATAGTATGCCCTTAGGCGATCCCATGCGTATCCACATATCAGCCATCCACGCGCCGATGAGCTCACCGAATATCTGGCTGATCTCCGGGCTGGTGGTGAAATCGCCTTCTTTTCCGAGCGGGTCGCGTGTGGCGTAGTAATGCGCGTTGCATGCCGCCATATATTCGGCGACCGTCAGTGGCCCTTCTTTGTGGATGCGCTCAATGAGATGGTCTTGGAGTGACACGGCGCAACACCAGATAAAACCCTACAGCCAGCATGGGCAATGAGAGCAGTTGCCCCATAGTAATCCATGAAGGAAGGAAATGGATAAAATCATCTGGCTCGCGGAATAATTCGCATGTCGAGCGGGCGATGCTGTAGCCGATGAGGAAGTATCCACTCAGCCTGCCAGAGCGGGTGAGCGTGCGTGTGCAAAGAGCAATAGTGATAAGGATGATAAACAGCACAGCGCCTTCCAGGCTTGCTTCATAAAGCTGACTGGGATGGCGCGGCAGACCGTCGCTGTAAGGAAAAATCATGGCGAGGGTGCTATCAGTTACGCGCCCATAGAGTTCGCCGTTGATGAAATTGGCGAGCCTGCCGAAGAATAGCCCGATGGGAGCAGCCACCGCGAGCAGATCGGTTACCGCAAGAAACGCAATTTTATATTTACGCGAGAAACACCACATGGCTGTCGTCATGCCTACGAGCCCGCCGTGAAACGACATGCCGCCGTGCCATACCATAAGAATCTCCAGCGGATGGGAGAAATAAAACGCGGGCTTGTAAAACAATACATAGCCGAGTCTGCCGCCCAGTATGATGCCCATGATCGCATAGGTCATGATGTCATCATAGGCCCCCTTACTCAGCGTTGGCGGGGTGAGGCGCTTACTCAGCTTACCAATGAGCCACCAGCCTGAAAGCACGCCGGCGAGATACGCAAGCGCATACCAGCGTATGGCGAGCGGCCCCAGTTTTACTATTACCGGATCAATATGCGGATAGGTTAGCATCAGAGGTAAGGATCGGCCTTGGTCAGGTAATTCTGCACGTAGTCGCGCACGCCATCTTCAAGCGAGGTGAACGGTGCGCTGTAGCCTGCCTTACGCAGGCGCTCCACGCGCGCTTCAGTGAAGTACTGGTATTGTGCACGCAAAGACTCCGGCATCTCAAAGTATTCGATCTTAGGCTCATGACCCAGCGCAGCGCATAGCGCTTTGGCGAGATCTTCAAAGCTGCGCGCTTTGCCGGTGCCGACATTAAACAGGCCAGACACTTTCGGATTATCGAAAAACCATAACACGATGTTCACGCAGTCGCGCACATAAATGAAATCGCGCTTCTGGCCGCCGTCAGGAAAATCGGGGCGATAGGATTTGAACAAACGCACTGGCTTGCCCGCGCGTACATCAGGAAATTTGATGTTTGCGACGCTGCGTTGGTCTTCCTTATGGTATTCGTTGGGGCCGTAAACATTGAAGAATTTAAGTCCCGCCCATTGCGGCGGTGCCACTTCGCCGTATTGGATGGCATTAGCGATGTAACGATCCACCAGATGCTTGCTCCAGCCATAAGGATTAAGCGGGCGCAACGTATTGAGTGATTTTATGTCGTCATCGAATCCCTGGTCACCATCGCCGTAAGTGGCGGCAGAAGAAGCATAAATAAAGCGCTTGGCATTCTCGGCACACCAGCGGTAAAGCAAAGAAGAAACCGACAGGTTATTTTCTAAGATGAGGTCGACATTCGTCTCGGTGGTGGTGGAGATCGCTCCCATATGGATAACGGCGTCAAGCGAAGTACCATACATCTCCAGCCAGTAAAAGAGATTGGCGGGTGGGATGATTTCATAGACGTTGTGATTGCGCAGGTTGCGCCATTTTGCACCCGTGCCCAGTGTGTCGCAGATGACGATGCGGTGTGTGCCGCGCGCGCAAAGAGCGGCTGCGACATTCGAGCCGATAAATCCCGCCCCGCCCGTGATCAGAATGGTTTGTACAAGCATAAATTATAGTCTAATAGAAGTAATGACGGTGTGCAATTACAAGCTTAAGGTGCCCCTTTATCAAGGTTATAACGCAACGTTTTTAATATTCACTGGGAGCGTACGAAAGTTTCCAGAATCCTAATAATATCTTCTGATTTGGATATGCCAGTGGGTAAAAGATTCCACTCAATTGTGAGGCATTTATCGTTGTCATTCCAGCGAAGAATATAACCGACAAGGCCAGAGGGAGATATGGAAGGTATGGTCTCTACTTCACCACTCTCCCCATTGTATGAGAACGGCTTTACTTCTTTGATATAAAAAGGTTTCTTCGCGCCGATAGATTTACAAAGTGATTTCTTCGTACTTTCACTGACAGAAAATGAACCAAGCTGGCCTGTGTAAGTATATAATAACGTATAATGGTTTTTATAAAAACTGTGTTTTTTTTCAATATAACCAGACGGAATTGAACTTGGTGTTGGCATCAGAAATCCTGCTGGGATCGTAGCAAGTTCTATGCTGTTTTCTTTGGCCTCTTCACGTCGTTTTTGCCCCTCAAGATTTATCTGCGTATATACGCTTCCTACAACGATAATGAATATTGCAGAGAAAATTAGAGAGCCTGTGTATCTTCGACTGCGATATAGCCACAAGCCAACAAATAAAGGTATTCCCGATAATAGAATTGCAATACAGAAGAGGAAAGAGACTCCAGAAACTGTGCTAAAAACCGCCCAACTATTTGCAGACTGATCCCAAAATAAAAGTATAAAAAGAATCCAAAGTCCTAAACACACAAGCATCACCACAATAAATAATGGGATGAGCACTATTAATAGAATCTTTGCAGCATGCTTCAAAAACAAAATATCCATCAATTAAATAAGCAGATTAACCATCTACTATATCTAGCAGAAGAAGTTAATATTGTCATGCCGCATTTATTGCGGCATCTCCTCGCGGATGGAGACCCCGGTCTTTGCCGGGGTGGCAGCTTACGCCGCCACCTTATATTCTACCTTCTCGGCGGCAAGCGCCTTTTGGTAAGACGGGCGGAGGGTGACGTTTTTGAATAATGCCTTTGCCTTCGGCCCAATCTGAATCTTCGGGAAATTGGCTGACCAGTTGGCAATCACGGTGAGTAATATGTCGGCGACAGAGATATCTTTGCCTGCAAGATAGGATGATGCCGAAAGGCGTGTCTCTACATCTGCCCAAAGTTTATTAATTTGCTGGATTGCGGCATCCATCACTTTTTCCTGCACTTCGCCGGTGAATACTTTGGCGGCCTGAAATGCTTTGCCGTAAGCCGGATGCAAGGTGGCGTTGCAGAACATCAGCCATTCGAGCGTCGTGGCACGCTCAAAGCCTGAGCGCGGCAGAAGAGGACTGGTATGTTTGTCGGCCAGATAGGTAAGAATCGCCCCGCCTTCACGGATGACATGACCGTCGTCCACCAATGTCGGCACATTGCCGCGAGGATTGATTTTAAGGAATTCCGGGCTGCGCGGCTGACCTGCTGGCGCGCTTACATCTTGCAGCGTTACCGGTTGGCCGAGTTCGTTCAGCACCACATGCACTGCCATGGAGCAAGAGCCGGGCAGAAAATAAAGTGTGTAAGTCATAAAGGCCTCCTTTAAAGTTGCCAGTTGTAAGTTGTCAGTTATATGATGTGCTGTGATAGTGCTCCAAATACTGGCAACTAGCAACTAGCAACTAGCAACTAAATTTATGCAAAAAGACTCCAAACTCTTTGATGATTTTACCAAGCTTGCCTCCGGTGCGGCCGGAACGTTTCTTGATATGAAGCGTGAGATTGAGGCTATTGTCATGGATAAGATGGAAAAGCTCATGGTGCGCATGCACCTGGTGGGACGTGAGGAATTTGAGGTGGTTCGTCTTATGGCGGAACAGGCAAGGGCAGAGCAGGAGAAGATGGCCGCGCAGCTGGTCAAACTGGAGAAGTTACTGGAATTGCAGGAAACTCCGGCAAAGCATCCCCACAAAAACTCCAAAAAATAGACACTTCTGCGCCCAAGTAACAACCAAAAGTTGTTGTTTTTGGCTTTTAAAACCCTGGATTTTTGACACCCCGCATGTAAAATCGTGGGCGAAGCGCAAGCTTTCTTCCTCTTTATAATATCCCTGCTGGAGGATTTTTATTCATGACCACGTTGCGCGTTGAATCCGACAATCTCTTTTCCAATCCGCTCGATCTTGTTGAACAAGTCATCATCGATCGCGATTGGCTATACGATCGCCCTGCCGATGAAGAGCTGGTCGCCGAAGTCACCAGCGCCTGGTGCAATTACCGCATCTGGTTCACGTGGCAGTCCGAGCAAAGTGCGCTCACCTTCTCCTGCGCGTTTGAAACGAAGCTGCCCAAAGTTGCGCGTGCGAAAGTCTATCCGCTGCTGGCAATGGTGAATGAAAAGCTCTGGGTCGGGCATTTCGATCTGGTGAGTGAGGAAAACGCCATTGCGTTTCGCCATACGATGCTGATGCGCGGCGGCTGTGTTGCTTCCAGCGAGCAGCTTGAAGACCTAATCGACATTGCCATTCAGGAGTGTGAACGCTTCTTCCCCGCATTCCAGGCGCTCGTCTGGGGCAATAAGAATCCTGACGAGGCGTTGCAAGTTGCCATCTTTGAAACAGTAGGTGAGGCGTAGTATTATTATAGGGGGCACGCTGCCCCCGATTCCGCTCCGCGCAATCTCCCCTGCGAGGTCGTCGTATAGTACTCCTCCGCGTACCCATGTTAGGATTATAGTTCGAATTCTCGCGCTTGACGCGAGAATCCATCACGGTCTACGTTGCGATGATGGAATCTAATCCTCGTATTCTTCTTATCGGCGCAGGCAAAATGGGTGGCGCGTTGCTCGCGGCATGGCTGAAAGCAGGCGCTGGGTCCATTACGGTGGTCGAGCCGAATGCATCATTTGCCGATAGCAGAGTAACCGTAAAACGGAAGTTGGGTGAAGTTTCCGATATTCCTGATGTGGTGCTGCTGGCGGTTAAGCCGCAATCACTGGATATGTTACTACCGGAATTGGCAACGAAGTTTAGCGATAAACCGCTGTATCTTTCCATCGCTGCCGGAAAGACGCTTTCATATTTTGAAAAACATTTGGGTGACGCAGCCATTGTTCGCGCCATGCCCAATACGCCAGCGCTGATTGGCAAAGGCATCAGTGCGGTAGTGGCGAATAAGAATGCAAGCGATGCGCAGCGGCAACTGGCAACGCAGGTACTCAAAGCCGCGGGCGATGTAGTCTGGCTTGAAGACGAATCGCTGATGGATGCAGTCACCGCCGTCTCTGGTAGTGGCCCGGCCTATGCGTTTTTATTTATGGAAAGCTTGATTGAAGCAGCCATTGCACAGGGCTTGCCAGAAGATATTGCAAAAAAGCTGGTAGTTGAAACTGTGCATGGCGCTGCTGAGCTTGCGCGTAAATCGGGTGAATCATTGGAGCAATTGCGCAAAAACGTCACCAGCCCCGGCGGCACGACAGAAGCGGCGCTTGCAGTGTTTATGAAAAATGATGCGCTGAAGAAACTTATTGCTGAAGCAGTGAGGTGCGCTGTCAAACGATCAAAGGAATTGGCCTAATGGTAGCCCACGTCAAAACCGTAGCGTTCGAGGGGGTGGATACCACGGAGGTTGATGTCCAGGTGCAGATTGCGCCGGGATTGCCGGCGTTTACCGTCGTGGGCTTGCCGGACAAAGCTGTGGGCGAGTCGCGTGAGCGCGTGCGCGCGGCGATTCATGCATTGGGGCTTTCGCTGCCGCCGAAAAAAATCATCGTCAATCTGGCGCCTGCCGATCTTATCAAAGAAGGCAGTCATTTCGATCTGCCGATTGCACTCGCCGTGCTGGTTGCCATGCAGGTGCTAGCGCAGGATGAAGTGGATCGCTACGTTGCTCTGGGTGAATTAGCACTCGACGGCGCACTATTGCCAGTCTCAGGCATTTTGCCCGCGGCGATTGGCGCCAATGCAGCGGGACGTGGTATTATCTGTCCTGCCGAATGCGGCGCGGAAGCGCTCTGGGCGGGTGATATTGATGTGCTGGCACCTGCAACATTGTTGGCACTCATCAACCACTGCAAGGGCGTGCAAGTGCTCTCGCCGCCAGAAAAATCGCTCGACGAAGCTGCGCGTCATCTGCCGGATATGAAAGATATACGCGGGCAGGAGACAGCGCGACGCGCGCTGGAAATTGCCGCTGCCGGAGGCCACAATCTACTCATGATCGGCCCGCCGGGCGCGGGTAAGTCACTGCTGGCATCCTCGATGCCTGGCATCTTGCCGCCCATGGAGCCGGAGGAGATGCTCGAGGTCAGTATGATCGCCTCGGTGGCGGGCATGATTTCGGATGGAAAACTCTCGCGTCACCGCCCCTACCGCGAGCCGCATCATTCGACCTCGCTTGCTGCGATGGTGGGTGGTGGCCGGCGTGCCGCTCCCGGTGAAATATCGCTTGCCCATAATGGTGTGTTGTTTCTCGATGAGTTACCCGAATTTCCGCGCGCGGTGCTTGAATCACTGCGCCAGCCGCTAGAAAGCGGCAGAATCACGGTCGCGCGTGCTAATTCGCATGTGACGTATCCGGCCAATGTACAGTTGGTGGCGGCAATGAATCCATGCCGCTGTGGCTATCTCGACGATGCTGGTCGCGCCTGCGGTAAAGCACCGCGCTGCGCGGTGGAATATCAGTCAAAAATTTCCGGTCCGCTGCTTGATCGCATTGACCTCACACTTGAAGTGCCGGCACTCGATACGCTTGATATGCTAAACCGCGAACCGGGCGAGCCAAGCCATGTGATTGCCGCGCGGGTGGGCGCAGCACGCCAGCACCAGCGTCAGCGTTTCACAAAACTTGGTGTTCAATTCAGAACGAATGCCGATGTGACAGGCGAATTACTGCAGCATTTTGCGCCGGCGCGTGCTGAGGCAAAGGCGCTCTTGGAGCAGGCCACCGAAAACTTCCGCCTCTCCATGCGTGGCTATACGCGTGTGCTCCGAGTGGCGCGCACGATTGCCGATCTCGAGGGTAGCGAAGGGGTGGAGAAGCATCACATCGCCGAGGCTGTCTCCTACCGTCAAGCGCCATTGATGAATAATGCCAAAGTGGCATGATGTAGTGTAGGAATTGCTGCGGCGCACAAAGTTTATTCTCTGTTAACCGTTTCTTTCCCGCTTTAGCATTAGAATTTCGCCTGCCGAAATGGTAGGATAACAAACGAACAACAGGAGAGAAAAATATGACGATTGCCAAAGTTGCCGTGCTGGGTTCAGGTGTGATGGGTAGCGGCATCGCTGCGCACATGGCTAATGCAGGAATTCCCGTCGTATTACTCGATATCGTGCCCAAAGACGCCACTGATCGCAATATGCTTACGCAGAAGGCCATTGAAAAACAATTAGCTGCGAATCCCTCCGGTTTCACGCATAAGAGCAAGGCCAAGCTCGTCACCTGCGGCAATCTGGAAGATAATCTTGATCTGCTCAAGGACGTCGACTGGATTATCGAAGTCGTGCTCGAAAAGCTCGAGGTCAAGCAGGAGCTTTACAAGAAAATCGATCCCATCCGCAAAAAAGGTTCGGTCGTCTCCTCCAATACCTCCACACTGCCGCTCCATGTGCTGGTGAACGGTATGCCCGATCAGTTCCAGCAGGATTTCATGATCACGCACTTCTTCAATCCGCCGCGCTTCATGCGCTTGCTTGAAATGGTGCCGGGCCCCAAGACGCGCAAAGAAGCCTACGCAGAAATCAAGAGATTTGCCGACATCAAGCTCGGCAAGGGCGTGGTTGATTGCAAAGACACGCCGGGCTTCATCGCCAACCGCATCGGCGTGTTTTGGATGATGGCGGGTGTGTTAGAGGCGATACGCCTTGGGCTCTCGGTGGAGGAAGCGGATGCTATTATGGGGAGGCCTTTTGGTATTCCTAAGACAGGGGTGTTTGGTTTGCTTGATCTCATCGGCATCGATCTCATGCCGCTCATTGCCACCTCGATGATGGCGACGCTGCCGAAGACCGATCCCTTCTGTCAGATGTACCAGTTGCCCGACGTAGTGAAAAAGATGATTGCCGACGGTTATACTGGCCGCAAAGGCAAAGGTGGTTTCTACCGTATCAACAAGGAAGGCGGCAAGAAGGTCAAGGAAGTGATTGATCTCAAAACCGGCGAATATCATCCGGAGAAAAAACCGCAACTGGAGAGTATTGCTGCCGCTAAGGCCGGCGCGGGTGCGCTCATGATGCACCCGGATAAAGGTGGGCAGTACGCACGCTCGGTGATGGGCAAAGTGCTGGCCTACACGGCATCACTCATCCCTGAAATGGCGGACGATATCGTCTCTGTCGATAATGCGATGAAGTGGGGCTATAGCTGGAAAATGGGCCCGTTCGAGATGATTGACAAGCTGGGTAGTGCAAACATTGTAAAAGCCCTTGAGGCGGAGAAAATTCCCGTACCACCGCTGCTTGCCAAGACGGGCGGCAAGCCGCTTTATCAGGTGGCAGACAATAAACGGCAGTATTTTACGGTGAAGGGCGATTATGCGCCGATGCCGCAGGTGGAAGGTGTGTGGTCACTTGCCGATAAAAAACTTGGGAGCAAGCCGCTCGCTAAAAATGGTTCGGCAGCGCTTTGGGACATCGGCGACGGTATCGCCTGTCTGGAGCTCACCTCCAAGATGAATTCGGTCGATCCCGATATTCTTACGATGATGGAAAAATCGATTGAGATCGTCAAAGGCGGATTCAAGGGCCTCGTGATTGGCTCAGACTCTGACAACTTCTCCGCAGGCGCCAATCTCGGCTTCATCTTATATGCTGCTAACATGGCAGCATGGCCGATGATCAACGACGTCATTCGTCAGGGCCAGCGCGCGGTGATGGCGCTTAAATACGCGCCGTTCCCGGTCGTATCAGCCTTGGGCGGGCTGGCATTGGGCGGTGGGTGTGAAATCGTGCTGCATAGTGATGCGGTACAGGCGCATATCGAATCTTACACTGGTCTTGTTGAAGTAGGCGTTGGCGTAATTCCGGCGTGGGGTGGTTGCACGGAGATGCTGCTTCGCCATCTGCAAGGCTTGCCGCAAGGTGGTGCTATGCCTGCGATTGCCAAAGTGTTTGAGTATATTGCCACCGCCAAAGTAGCTGGCAGCGCTGACGAGGCCAAGGATATGAAAATCCTCCATCAGGGTTGCCGCATTTCGATGAATCGCGTAAGGCTGCTACCTGATGCTAAGCAGCTCTGCCTTTCACTTGCCGACAGTTATACGCCGCCGCAACCTGCTACACTCTCGCTGCCTGGTCCCTCAGCTAAAACGGCGCTCCTTATGGCGCTCGATCAGTTTGTGGCGACTGGCAAAGCGACGCCGCATGACGTGGTGGTCTGCAAACACCTGGCGCATGTGCTCTCAGGCGGGGATACCGACATGACGGATACGCTTACCGAGCAACAGATGCTCGATCTGGAATACGAAGCGTTTGTCGATTTGATCAAGACCAAAGGCACGCTTGCTCGCATCGAAACGATGCTGGAAACTGGCAAGCCATTAAGAAACTAGAGGAGCAATTTATGCCCACATTTAAAGCGCCGATACGTGATTTTCAGTTTGTGCTGCGCGAATTTCTACCGCTCACGCAATATAAAGACGTGCCAGGATTTGCCGACGTGCTCGATATGGCCGACCCGGTGCTCGATGCCGCCGCGCAACTCTGCGAAAGCGTGCTGTTCCCGCTCAATCAGGTGGGCGATAAAGAAGGCCTCAAATATGAAAACGGCACTGTCACCACGCCTAAGGGTTTTAAGGAAGCCTATAAGGCGTATTGTGAAGGCGGCTGGCCGTCTTTCACCTGCGATCCCGCATACGGCGGTCAGGGACTGCCGGAATGCCTCAATATGCCGATCATGGAAATGGCATGTTCTGCCAATCTTTCATTCGGGCTTACCCCCGGCCTTTCGCATGGTGCCTATAACGCCATCGTGCGTCATGCGTCGGATGCGCTAAAGCAAAAGTATCTGCCCAATCTCGTCTGTGGCCTGTGGTCGGGTGTGATGTGTTTGACCGAGCCGCAAGCAGGCACCGATTTAGGGCTCGTGCGTACCAAGGCGGAAGCTGCGGCGGATGGCTCTTACAAAATCACCGGCGGTAAAATTTTCATTTCTTCCGGTGAACATGACATGACCGAGAATATTTTGCATCTCGTGCTGGCGCGCCTCCCCGGTGCGCCCAAGGGCACCAAGGGCATCAGCTTATTCTTAGTACCCAAATTCCTGGTGAAGGACGATGGCACATTGGATGAACGCAATAAGCTGCGCTGTGAGGGCATTGAGCATAAAATGGGCCTCACTGCTTCACCCACTTGCGTGATGCAGTTTGACGGCGCAATCGGTTGGCTGGTGGGTGAGCCTAATCAGGGCATGCGCAATATGTTTACGATGATGAACGCCGCGCGTCTCTATGTCGGTGTACAGGGCCTTGGGCTTGCCGAAGTGGCCTATCAGAACGCGCTGGCTTATGCCAGAGACCGTCTGCAGTCGCGCGCGCCGACGGGAGCTAAACTGCCGGAAAAACCCGCCGATCCGATTATTCTGCAACCCGATGTGCGCCGCATGATCCTTACTATGCGTGCGTTTACCGAAGGTGCGCGTGCTCTCATTTTACTCACCGCCTTTAACGCCGATCTTGCCCACCGCCACCCGGATAAACAAGTGCAACAGGACGCTGACGATTTCGTCCAGCTCATGACGCCGATTGTGAAAGCGTATTTGACCGACATGGGCTCGGAAGTGGCCAACCTCGCTGTGCAGGTCTATGGCGGCTATGGTTACATCAAGGATTACGGCGTTGAGCAATATGTACGCGACGCGCGCATTGCCCAGATTTACGAAGGCACAAACGGCGTTCAGGCGCTCGATCTCATCGGGCGTAAACTGTCGTATGCCAATGGGCGTTATTTGCGCCAGTTCTTCCACCCCACCGATGCGTTCATCACTAAGCACAAGGACAATCCGGCGATGGCGGAGTTCATCAAGCCGCTTTCCAAACACATTGGCTATTTGCAGCAGGCTTCGCTCTATATTGCGATGGCCGGGCTTAAAGATCCCAATGATGCAGCTGGTGCGGCGACGGAATATCTGCGCCTGTTCGCGCTCGTGGTGTTTGCCTTGATCTGGGCGCGCACGGCGGAAATTGCGATGGAAAAGCAAAAGGACGATCCGGCATTCTACGATGCTAAGCTCGCCACCGCGCGCTTTTATTTCAGCAAGATTCTGCCCGGCACGACTTCATTACTGCAGTCAATTACATCTGGCAGCAAATCGCTGATGGCAGCGGCGTTGTAATAACCGAGGAGCCAACATGTGAAAGGAAACTCTGATAATCGTTGGAAGTCCTTATTTAAATCAAAATTATTGAGATTTACTTTGGGACTATCTGTTGTCTTGATCCTAGTGGGTTTTTACATATACACGATGAGTTCTCCTTTTCCTGATCCACTCACGGGACAAATTGTTAATTTAAGAGAGATGAGATGGTCTAGAGCGCAGACCGCGCATTGTTACGTGACCCAGATACAAGCAGATGTCTTTCATGTGCTATTTTATTTCTGGGTAATTATTATAGCGATTGGACGACTATCGTTTGGGATTAGAAAGTCTGAGAAAAAATAATTAGCCCCACATAATAGGACTATAACACTTTCCCAAAAATCATCTTGTATGGGATATGTCTTAGTATGAGCTGGACGGTATGGTATTGATGTTACTATTGCTGCTGCTGTCGATTTCAGACTGCATTCGCTCTACATCATACTGTGCTGTAAGCCAGCCCTCCTTAAGGGCAAGACGATACCACTTGAGCGCTTCTTTGTAGTTCTTGTGCACACCGCCTTTGCCATGTTCATACATCCAACCGATACCGACTTTCGAGCTAACATCCCCCTGTTCGACAGCAAGACGATACCATTTTAGTGCCTCAGTGTAGTCTTGTTTTACTCCGTGCCCCTTGAAATACATATCCCCAATAAATGAAGTTGCCGCCGCCCATTTTTGCGCTGAAGCCAGACGCATCCATTTCATTGCTTCGGTATAATCTTTCGGTACTCCATGTCTGCCATCCAAATAATAATAACCAATATCGTACTGGGCAGGAGCAAATCCTTTTGCCGCGGAGAGTTTTAGCCATTTCAACGCTTCCGCATAGTTTTGTGATACACCTTGGCCATCATTGTACATCATGCCAATATTCAGCATCGCGGCAGCATTTCCCTGTGCAGCAGAAAGTTTATCCCATTTCATTGCTTCGGCATAATCTCGTGCCACTCCTAGTCCAGCAGAATAGAGTATACCAAGATAATTCTGCGCATCCGCATTTCCCTGTGCGGCGGCAAGGCGGAACCATTTGAGTGCCTCGGTGTAGTTTTGTGGTGCTCCTTGACCACTATAGTATAGGACACCAATATTGAACTGCGCGACAGCATCCCCCTTTTCAGCAGCAGCACGCAATGTGGTGAGATCTTCCTTGGGAGCAGTACCCTCAGCAGTAAATGCGGCAGACGCGGTAAACAGCCCCGCACATAGTATAATCACAAATAATTTCTGTAACATAGTGCTCCCTTTCTAAGGGTTCATTTACATTTTATAGCATTTATTGCAGTTCTAACAAACTGGAAACAGGATGAAAATCTGCGATGAGATTATAATATTTTCCCGAAAATAATCTTATCGTCGCCGTCGGCGTAAAAGTTCTGAAGCCGGGCCAGTTCGGCAAAGCCGTGTTTGCGGTAAAACGCATGCGCGGGTACGTAGGCGGTACGTGAAGAAGTTTCGGCGTAAATAGCTTTGCCACCTTTGATACGAATAGAAGATTCGGTCTCTGCGATTAGTTTGGAAGCAATACCTTGGCGTGCTGCCAGTTTATCCGTCACGATCCAGTAAAGATCGTAGCGTTCGGCAGTGAGGGGAATACGGCCAAAGCAGGTATAGCCCGCGAGCTTTCCGCCACTGTCTGCCAGCAAAAAATGATAATGCGATTTTGCTCCGAGTTTAAAACGATCTTCGGCCAGTTCTTCAGCAACGTCGATTTCTTCGGGAGAAAATACACCGACCTCAGCCACCATTGTGCGGATGGCTTTCACATCCTCTGCCGTAACATCCTCACGAAAGTCGCTCACGCGGCCAGCACCTTGGGTAAAGGCCTTGCCGAACGCCGGTAGGCATCGGCAACAATCGCGCGCACCACGTCGTTAAAGCCGATTCCCGCATGCCTTGCCGCCATGCCGAATCCTTCATTTGCAGTAAGAAACGGGTTGGAATTGACTTCCAGCACATACGGAACGCCTTTTTTATCAACGCGGAAATCCACCCGCGCATAGCCAGTAAGACCAAACGCATTCCAGCAGTTGCGAGCGACTTTTTGCAGCCGCCCCCGCAGCGCGGGCTCTTTGGCAATGCGGTCGAAATTGCGCACGGTGCCTTTATATTCCGGCGTCTCAGTATACCATTTCGCTGCGTAATCAACGATTTTGGGTTTATGTTTGGGATAGTCGGAGGTGAATACAATTTCCGCTGGAGGCAGTAACGTCACGCCGTCTTTACCTCCTGCCAGTAAAGCAAGGTTAAATTCACGCCCGTCCACAAACCCCTCGGCAAACCACTCGCCCCAGAATTCACGTTTCTTTTCCTTGAGTCGCGCTTTAAGCGTTGCGCGATTTTTCACCACTGAATTCGATGAAAGCCCGAACGACGCATGCTCCATCACGGATTTGAGAATATAAGGGCAGGTGAGTTCATTTCCACCCGTCTCAATCTGTGCTTCGGTTAGCCAGGGGGCGGTCCGGATGCCTTGAGCCTTGAGCACTTGCTTGGTGAGCAGTTTATCGCAGGTGACGGTAGTAACCGCTGCATTAGTGCCGGTGTAGGGGATATTCAGATGCGACAGTAGCATCGGCGCCATAGCGATGAGATCACCTTTACCCTCGATGGAATCGACAAGGTTGAAAGCGACGTCGGGTTTAAGCTTTTCAAGCTGCCTGCGTGCTTTGGCAAGATCGAATGTAAGAGTAACAATTGCCACACGGTAACCGATGGCTTTAAGTGCCGCACCAATCTCATTGCTGTTGGTGCGGATCTCGGCAGCTTCCACCGCCGGCGTTCCTGCTTCGACCGTGCCTTCTAAAATAACAGCAAGCGGCGCGCTCATGTGGTCTCCTTGTACGCCAGAATTTCTTTCATGAGGTCGCGCTCCAGTAAATCGGAGAGTGCAGCGATTTCGTGTTCCAGCACTTGGTAGGCAGGTTTGCCCTCTGCACATTCAGCACCGCATTTGGTAAAGCCAGTGAAGCCTGGATATTCGTCGTCGATATATTCGTCCGTGCTGGCATGGGCCACGCGGATGTAGGGCTTGCCGTCATACTCCAGCTCTACGGGAAACAGCCAACAGGCTATGGGCTTAAACCACCAACTGGGCTTGCCTTGCTCTACGCTTAAAACCTGCAGTGTGCAGGCGCCGTCATCGCGCCGGAACATGCAGGCAGTTGAAGGAAAATGCGGCGGCAACAATCCAGGCGGATAGACCACATCGCGCGTGTTAGTGCAAAGCGAAATGGCGCCGGTATCCTCATCCACTTCTTCGGTGAAAGGAGACTGCGATATCGGCACTCCTTGTTTCTCGAAGAAATCACGATGCGATTGCACTAAGGTGCGGATAGTATCGGATTCCTCTGTCATATAAAATCCACTGCCACCATTGCAGCAGAGCGCCGCGCATTCACCCATGCCGCACGCTTTATATTTGCGGTGGAAGGATGGCACGTCAAGTGGTGCGCTACGGTAAAGCGCGGCCAGTTTTTCACGGAAAGGTTTTTCAAGACTAAGCATAGGCGGTAAGTGATGGTTTTTTATCGAGTGGAAAACGTGCGCGATCGGATAAGGCGGAATCCAAAATGCGTCCCAGTAGATCGTGGTAGGTAAGTCCGGCAAGTTTCGACAGAATCACCAGATCGCCCAGCACCGGGTGCAGACCGGCCAGTGGATTGACCTCCAGAAAGTGCGGGCGGCCATTTGCGTCAGAGCGGATGTCAATGCGTCCACCATCGCGGCACCCCAGCAATCGCCATGCACTAAGCGCCACGTCACCCGCAGTTTTGGCTTCTGCATCGTTCACCAAAGTATAGCGCACGCGCTCCTCGTACTGTTGCTTGTTATCATAGGTGTAGCCGCAGGCATCGGCAGACTCAAGCAGATGAATCTCCATCACACCGATAACGCGCGCATTGGCGCCTATGCCGGTAATGCCCACGGTGAATTCTCGCCCCGGAAGATACTGCTCTACGAGCGCGTCCTGCCCGAAGCGTGCGTGAATATCCTGCGCGCTCGCGCGTAATTCCTTCTCAGTTCTCACCAACGATTTTGACGTAATACCTTTTCCGGTGCCTTCGGCGATGGGTTTAACAAACAGCGGGAAGGCAAGAGATGTATTGTTCGTTTCATGGACGCTATGGATGACCTGGAAATCCGCTGTTGGCACGCCGCCATCGCGCACGACGCGTTTGGTAAGCGCTTTATCGAGCGTAAGCGATAGCACCAGAGGATCGGAAAAGACATATGGAATGCCATAGGCATCGAGCAGGGCAGGAACTTGTGCCTCGCGTCCGCGCCCATACAGGCCTTCAGCGATGTTGAACACTAGATCCCAGCGGTTGCCAGTGGCAAGCGCGTGCGTGAGCGCTTGAATATTGCCGATGCGTTCTGTTTTGCAGCCACGCGAGGTAAGGAAAGCATCAATGGCATCAATGGTGTCGATTGAATCGAACTCGGCGCAGGTTTCTTTATCGTATCCTTGCGCGAGATAATCGTCTTTGAGATCGTAAGTAAGTCCAACCCGCATTAAAACACTATGCTATCGGCAGATGATAAAGCCCCGTATCGGCAGCGTGCTGCAGGCCGTGCGTGCGCAGGAAGTTCTGACTGCTACCCACGACACCTTGCGGATCGGGATAGCGGTAGGTGCCGCCTTCAAAATTGGTGAGCAACAGATCATCACCATCGCGGCCCACTACATAGTCGGGAATGAGCGGGATCTTGCCGCCGCCATTGGGAGCGTCGATAACGAAAGTCGGGCAGGCGTATCCAGTCGTATGCCCGCGCAGACCTTTGATGATTTCGAGGCCTTTTTCCACTGAGGCGCGGAAATGCGCAGTGCCCGAGACAGGGTCACACTGATATATATAATAAGGACGCACGCGAATTTTAAGCAGCCCGTGCATCAGCGTCTTCATAGTATCAATATTGTCGTTGATGCCTTTCAGCAGCACGGTCTGGCTGCCGAGCGGAATGCCGGCATCGGCCAAGCGCGAGCAGGCTTCTGCCACTTCTGGTGTCAGTTCGTCCGGGTGCGTGAAGTGAATGCTCATCCACAGTGGATGATAGCGCTTAAGCATGCGAGTAAGCTGTGGCGTAATGCGTTGCGGCAGCACAACCGGCACTTTGGTGCCAATGCGCAGGAATTCGAGATGCTTGATCGAGCGCAGACGTGCGAGCAGCCATTCGAGTTTATCGTCCCCAATGGTAAGCGGGTCACCGCCGGAGAGCAGGCAATCGCGGATTTCCGGATGGGCCTCTATATATTGTGCGGCCTTTTCCCACTGCGAGGTACTGAATGTGTATTCACCGCCCGTTTCACCGACCATGCGTGAGCGTGTGCAATAGCGGCAATAGGTGGAGCAGAAGCCGGTAGTCAGAAACAGCACGCGATCGGGATAGCGATGCACCAGGCCTGGCACGGCGGTATCATGATCTTCGCCCAGCGGATCAGGTTCCTCGCCGGGCGCGCGCAGATACTCACCATTTACCGGAATATGGGTGCGGCGCAAGCCGTGGGAGGAATCAATTCTGTCAAGCAGCGATGCATAATAAGGAGTGATGCCTACGGGAAGCGGGCCGGTATGTTTTTCAATCGCGCTGTGCTCGTCGTCGGAAAGCTGAATGATGCGGGAGAGTTCTTTTAGGTTCTTGACGCGGTGGCGGACCTGCCATTTCCAGTCGTTCCATTCGGCCACTGTCGCGTCGGGATAAAACTGTTTTTTGAATTCGCGGGTATGAAGGCTTAAGGGAAAACGATGAAGCGGGGTGATTTTTTTAGGAGTAGGATGGGGAGCAGTGAGCGGCACTGCCGGAGCATTGAGAAAATTATACGTTGCACCGCAGCCAGGTTTTGGCACTGTACTTGGTGATTCTATTTCTTCTTTTAGCATGCGCTCGGCTTCTCCCTGTTATTAACGCGCAACAAATTTCCTTATACATTAATTTCTGATTATTTGCATCAACTATTCGCATCATGCAAATTTTTACGGCAGATTTTTCGTGTAAACAAAAAATCAAAATCAATTCGATCACAGATCGATAAAAGTAATTCCGTTTTTTCCGTCTGCTTTGATCGCAACGTTGCCGCTTAAAAGTCGCAACGCATGCTCACCAAAAATTTCATAACGCCATCCGGTGAGCGCGTGAATATTTTCGCGCGTGCCGATCGCAAGCAGCTCCAAATCATCTTTATCGGCAATTAATCGCGGTACCACATGATGCTTTGCCGCACAGGCTTTTAAAAGTAAGCGCAACAGATCGACAATCGCCTCACTTCCCTCCGGCATCGCAGGCTTAGCAGGAATGCGCGGCCACTCGCTGGAAGGCAGTGTTTCCGCCTCTTTCAGCATAGCAAACAGAGATTCATAATGTGTGGCTGACATGGTCGGATAGAAACCACGTATCGCTTGCAAACCCACAAAATCTTCCGGCTTTGTATGCGCCACTTCCGCCAACGTTTCATCTTTCATTACGCGTCCACGCGGCACGTTGCGTTCACGCGCAGTCAGTTCACGCCATCGCGCTGCCGCTTGTGCCATCGCAAGATAGCGCGGCGAGTTTTGACGCAAGCGAATTTTACGCCACGCATCGTTCGGATCCATGTCGTACGTCTTCGGATCTAAGAGCGGTTGCATCTCTTCATTGATCCAATGTGCGCGCCCAGTTTCAGTGAGACGTTTTTGCAACGCTGCGTAAATTTCGCGCAAGTGAAGCACATCATCCATCGCATATGTGAGTTGTTTTTCAGTAAGCGGACGTTTTGACCAATCCGTAAAGCGCGACGATTTATCGACAGACCGGTGCAGAATTTTATTCACCAACGATTCATAACCTGCCGATTCGCCGTAGCCGCATACCATCGCGGCAATTTGCGTATCGTATATCGGAGAGGGAACTTTGCCGGCGTGGTGATAAAAAATTTCTATATCCTGGCGGCAGGCATGAAACACTTTCAGCACATGTTCGTTGGCAAGCAGCGTATAAAGTGGCGTGAGATCAAGGTCGGATGCCAGCGGATCAATCGCCGCCGCTTCGTTGCTTCCTGCGATCTGTACCAGACATAATTGCGGAAAATAGGTTTTTTCGCGCATGAACTCAGTATCCACCGTGATGAAGGCTTCGCTCTCCAGGCGGGCGCAGAACGCGGCCAGCGCCGCGCTCTCGGTGATAACCGTAGGTAAAGACATGGTTTGTGCTTGTTTCATGCAGGTCTATCTACTATATCTCTGGCCATTATGCACGCTTACCGTACCCATACCTGCAACGCACTGCAAGCATCCGATGTCGGACAGACTGTCAAACTGTCCGGTTGGGTGCATCGCAAACGCGATCACGGCAATCTGTTATTTATCGATCTGCGCGATCATTACGGCATCACGCAGCTCGTCGCCAATGCCGAAGACAGCAAAGCGATTTTTGATTCGCTCACCCACGTGCGATTTGAAAGCGTGATCACGGTGACGGGCAAAGTTGTGGCACGCACACCGGAGACGATAAATAAAGAACTCGCCACCGGCATGATTGAAGTCGTCATCGAATCTTATACATTGGAATCTGCAGCGGAGTTGCTGCCGCTGCAGGTCAATTCTGATGCCGATTATCCCGAAGATACGCGTCTGACCTACCGCTTTCTCGACTTACGTCGCGAGAAACTGCATACGAATATTGTGCTGCGCTCGCAGGTGATCGCAAGCATCAGGAAGCGCATGATTGCGCAGGGCTTCACCGAGTTTCAAACACCAATTTTAACTGCGAGCTCGCCGGAAGGCGCGCGTGATTACCTGGTACCCAGCCGCGTGCATCCCGGCAAATTCTATGCGCTACCGCAGGCGCCGCAGATGTTCAAGCAGCTTTTAATGGTCTCAGGCTTCGACCGCTATTTCCAGATTGCGCCATGCTTCCGCGATGAAGATGCGCGCGCTGATCGCTCGCCCGGCGAATTTTACCAGCTCGATATGGAGATGAGTTTTGTCACGCAGGATGATGTATTCGCTGCCATTGAGCCGGTGATGCATGGCCTGTTCACGGAATTCGGAGGCGAGAAAACGGTGAACTCTCCGTTCCCGCGCATTCCTTATAATAAGGCAATGCTGGAATATGGTTCTGATAAACCGGATTTGCGCAATCCCATCCGTATCAGTGATGCGAGTGATAAGTCGATCTGGTCAAATTTTAATATTTTTCAAAAGATACTTATGAATGGCGGTGTAGTACGGGTTATTCCTGCACCAAATACTGCTGAACAGCCACGCAGTTTTTTTGATAAGATGATTGCTTATGCTCAATCGCTTGGTGCTTCCGGTCTGGCCTATATTATTTTTGACAATTTAGGGCAGCCCAAGGGGCCTATCGCAAAGTTCTTGTCCCCGACAAACATTGATCTGCTCAAGCAGACTGCCGGAATTAAGAATGGTGACGCAGTATTCTTTTCTGCTGGCGACGCGTTGGCTGCCGCCAAGCTCGCTGGTCAAGTGCGTAATCAGCTAGGCGAGGAGTTAGGATTAATCGAAAAAGACAGCTACCGCTTCTGCTGGGTGGTCGATTTTCCGTTTTATGAATGGGACGAAGAGGAAAAGAAAATCATCTTCAGCCATAATCCGTTCTCCATGCCGCAGGGGGGAATGGAAGCATTGCTTGCTGCAGATGGCGATAAAGAGAAGCTGCTGGCACTTAAGGCCTATCAGTACGACATCGTTTGCAATGGCATCGAGCTATCGAGCGGCGCTATTCGTAATCACCGGCCCGACATTATGTACAAGGCATTCGAGATTGCAGGTTACGGCAAAGAGGTGGTTGATAGCCGCTTCGGCGCAATGATCAACGCGTTTAAATTTGGCGCGCCGCCCCACGGCGGCATCGCGCCGGGCGTGGATCGTATTGTGATGTTGCTAGCCAGTGAACCCAACATCCGGGAAGTCATCGCCTTCCCGATGAACCAGAAAGCCGAAGACCTCATGATGCAGGCCCCGGCGTATGTGGAAGAAAAGCAACTCCGCGAGTTGTACATCCAGCTTTCACCCAAAGCCAAGGCGCTGAAAGAGGGCAAGGAGTAGCTATTAAGAAGTCTGATACATGTATTTTTGGAATTACAGACAACTCAACAGAGATTTGAAGAATAATATTGTCAGTGATAAGCAATATCACATTTATTTGGCAATTTTCTGGCCAACTATATTGTTGGGATTGTGGGCCAATATACAAGATGTGGCGTCTTCTTCATTCAACTTGATGACATATCACCATGTGTTGGTTTTACTATATTATCCGTTATGGTTAGGGATAACTTATAGAATTAATACCTTGGGTGATGGGAAAGATTATTTCAAACGGCTGGTATGTAATAAATTGCCCGCGACGATAATCATGATGGTATTCACGATATTTATGGTTTTTTTAAAATATCAAATCACTTCTCTTTCTACACCGGATTGGAGCTTGCTAAAACAGGTGCAGGTAATGGCTTATTCAAATAACTATGATTGGCAATGGCTTATTTGTTTGGGAACGCTCATATTATACGCGGATGCGTTTTTCATAGCCTCAGGACTTCGTAAAAAACATTAAGATAGCACTTTTGTATAAGATTCTGCGCATCCGCTTCGCGTCTCGCAGGATGACGAACTAACTCAGCATCCCATGCACTTTATCATAGGAAGGCAAGCCTTTTTGCGGACCTAGCGCGGTAAGCGTAAGATTTTTGCGTCGCAGAATACTTTCGCTGATGTGTTTGATGTCCTCTGCCGTCACTGCATCCACACTTGCTGCAATTTCGGTGGCAGGTTTGTAGCGACCGAAAGAAAGCAGATGCCTGCCGATCCATTCGGCAATAGAAGACGTACTCTCGCGCGACATGAATAAGCCGGACTTAATCTGATTTTTAGCGCGCTGTAATTCTGTGTCCTCCACGCCTTTTTGCAGCTTTGCCATTTCAGCGCATGCCACCGATAACATCTCCGGCGCTTTGCTCTCACTGGTTGCGGCGTAGATGGCGAGTACGCCAGAGTCAGCATATGAAGAGAGAAATGCTTGCACGGTGTAGGCAAGTCCGCGCTTTTCCCGCACTTCCTGAAACAGACGCGATGACATGCCGCCTCCGAGTAGCACCGAAAGCACCTGCCAGGCATAGTAGTCTTTATGGTGAAACGACACGCCTTCAAAGCCCAGCACCAGATGCAATTGCTCAAGCTTGCGCTTTACGCGCTTGTCGCCGCCCTGATATTTCGCCTGCTCTGCGGCAGGATGCGCGCGGGTGGGCAGTTCGGTGAAATGCGCCTCTGCAAGTTTTACGAACGCTGCGTGATCCACTTTGCCCGCAGCTGTCAGCACCATGTTCTTGGTGTGATAATAGGAGTCCATATAGCCTGCAAGATCAGCGCGTGCAAAACTGCTCACGCGTTCGGGTTTTCCGAGTATCGATCGTCCTATGGGCTGTTCGGGATAAGCCGTTTCGCTGAAATAGTCGAACACCAGATCATCGGGCGTGTCGTTATGCATCGCGATTTCCTGCAGGATAACCTGGCGCTCGCGCGCGAGCTCTTCCTCGTCGAATGTCGAATGTTGTAATATGTCGGCCAGCATATCAACCGCGAGCGGCACGTCCTTACCCATCACGCGTGTGTAATAGACGGTATTTTCCAGCGACGTATAGGCGTTCATCTGACCGCCTATCATGTCCATCTCCTCGGCAATATCCTTAGCGCTGCGGCGCTTGGTGCCTTTAAACGCCATATGTTCCAGCATATGCGAAATGCCACCTTGGCTTTCCTGCTCAAAACGCGCACCGACATCGACGCTCACGGCGACGGTGGCCGATTCCATACCGGGCAACGTTTCTGTCGCCACGCGTAGGCCGTTGGGCAAAGTGGTGAGGGTATAGGTCATATCAGGAATTTTTTTCTATGAATGTTCTTACAGCGACCTTGTCATTGGCAAGTGCGGTCATGTGTTCTTTCTTTTTCATTACGTGCGCAAGATGTGCGGGCAGGGCAGGGGTGACACCGCTTGCCTGCTTCACCGGCTTGGGGAATTTCGCTGGGCTTGCGGTGGCCAGTGTAATCAATGGGGTGTCGCCCGTCTCGATCGCTTGTGCCACTGCCACGCCTACAGCCGTATGCGGGTCGAGCAACTCGCCGGTCGTTTTATAGACAGATTTTATTGTAGTACGTGTGAGTGCATCATTAGCACTGCCGGCGGCAAATTGCTCACGCAGGCGTTTAAGCGCCAGCGGTGAGAGGGTAATTTTTTTATCGCGGCGAAAATCTTCCATTAACGCATTGATAGCCGTGCCGTCGCGGTCATAGAGATCAAACAGCAGACGCTCGAAATTGCTGGAAATCTGGATGTCCATGCTGGGACTAATCGTGGGTGTTACCTTGCCCATGCCGTATGTGCCGGTCTTGAGACAACGCGCGAGAATGTCATTTTTATTGGTGGCGATGATGAGCTTTTCGATCGGCAGCCCCATTTGCTTGGCGATGTAGCCAGCATAAATATCACCGAAATTGCCGGTGGGGACTGAGAAACTCACGCGGCTTGCCGGTGCGCCAAGCTGAAGTGCAGCATAAAAATAATAGACGACCTGTGCGAGTATGCGCGCCCAGTTGATGGAATTGACTGCAGTGAGATTTCTGCCTTCACGAAAATCCTTGTCGGCAAAGAGATCTTTCACGATATCCTGGCAATCGTCAAATGAGCCTTTGACGGCCAGATTGAAGACGTTTTTATCCGCCACCGTCGTCATCTGGCGGCGCTGCACATCGGAGACGCGGCCTTTGGGGTGGAGAATGAAGATACGCATGTTCTTGCGTCCGCGACAGCCTTCGATGGCTGCCGAGCCGGTATCGCCCGATGTTGCACCAATGATGGTGAGTTTTTGCTTATTGCGCGTAACAAAATATTCCAGCAGCCTTCCTAAGAATTGCAACGCGAAATCCTTGAAGGCGAGTGTGGGCCCATGAAAAAGCTCAAGCAGAAACTCATGGTGGCCTAACTGCCTGAGCGGTGCGATGGCGGCGTGGCGGAAGGTTTTATAGGAGTCCTCAATCAGCTTGCGCAAATCTTTTTCAGAAATGGCGTCGCCGATGAACGGTTGCATCACGCGCAGCGCCAGCTCGGTGTATGGCAACCCCTTTATCGCTACCAATTCATGCGGTGAAAATTGCGGGATAGAATCGGGCACATAGAGTCCGCCGTCACTCGCCAGCCCCGCCAGCACGACTTCCTCAAACGATAAAACCGGGGCCTTCCCGCGTGTAGAAATATATTTGATCACGGCGTTATGCTCAGTGTTTGTAGTATCTTGCCGCTGCAGCGATCAACGCTCAGCACTTGCGCTCCTGCGGGTGCGGTTAGTGTCACTTGCACGATGTCGCCCTGAGGCGCAATGGCGGTTATTTTTCCTTTTCCTTCCAGATGGATAGTGGCGTCGGCACAGGCGAGGGAAGCTGACCTTGCTTCCTTGCCTGCTTTGCTCGCGATGGCGGCAAAAACGAATATCGTCCCCCCAATCAGTACCAGACCAAGGGAGATGACAAGCAGCTTAAGTGGGAATAGATTGGGTTGCTGAGCCATAGGATAGAATAATATGCAGAATAAAACCGTTATTGCCGAACTTTCCGACAAAGGCCAGAGGCTGGATAAATGCCTGGCGGTCCATTTGCCGGAATTCTCCCGCAGCCGTCTACAGCAGTTGATAGCGCAAGGCTGCGTGGCGTCAGGAGTGGCCACCATAACGGACGCCGCCTGCAAGGTCAAACCAGGTGACACTTATATAATATCGCTGCCGGAGATAGTAAGTTCCGAGCTGCGTGCCGTGCCTATAGAACTCACTATAGTATTTGAAGATAAGCACTTGTTGGTTATCGACAAGCCTGCGGGGCTTACCGTGCATCCGGCTCCTGGCCATACGAATGATACGCTCGTCAATGCGCTCCTCGCCCATTGCGGTGATTCGCTTTCGGGTATCGGCGGGGTGATGCGCCCTGGTATTGTCCACCGCATCGACAAAGACACTAGTGGCCTACTTGTTGTGGCCAAGCACGACGAGGCGCACCGCAGTCTCGCCGCCCAGCTTGCCGACCGCACGCTCAGCCGCGAATATCTGGCGGTGGTCAAAGGCGTGCCCAAGCCACCTTCCGGTGCGGTTGAAGGTGCGATTGCGCGCTCTAAGACCAACCGCAAGAAAATGGCGGTGGTGAAGTCAGGCGGTAAGGCAGCGAAGACCTATTACAAAACACAGGAAGTATTGGGCGATTATGCGCTACTGCTCTGTACACTGGAGTCTGGCCGCACGCACCAGATCCGTGTGCATATGACACATATTGGCCACCCCATTGTGGGCGACCCGGTTTACGGCAGGAAGCTAAAAACCATCGATTTTCCACGCCAAGCGCTGCATGCCGCACGCCTTACCCTGATCCACCCGGCTACGGGTAAACGTATGGAATTCTTATCTGAAATTCCGCAGGATATCGAGCAGTTACTGGCCACTCTCAGGGGGTCTTGAAAAGACCTTCCGGCTATCTTATAATGTCTCCATTCAAAGGAAAAATCATGACCAACCAACTTCCCGTCCTATCTGGCGATGGTGGGCTTAGGCGCTATCTCCAGGAAATCCGCAAATTCCCGCTTTTAAGTGAGCAGGAAGAATACATGCTCGCCAAGCGTTTCCAGGAGCATGGCGACGTTGCCGCCGCGCATCGTCTGGTCACCAGCCATTTGCGTCTGGTTGCCAAGATTGCGGGGCAATACCGCGGCTATGGCCTGCCTGCAAGTGAGCTGATTGCCGAAGGCAATATCGGCCTCATGCAAGCGGTTAAGAAGTTCGATCCTGATCGTGGGTTTCGCCTCACCACGTATGCTATTTGGTGGATCAAGGCCGCTATTCAGGAATATATCCTGCGCTCCTGGTCGCTGGTGAGGATTGGTACGAGCGCGGCACAGAAGAAGCTGTTCTTCGGATTACGCAAACTCAAGAACCATATTCGCGGTGTCGACAGTACTGCAAGCTCTGTGCTTACTCCGGCGGAGGTAAAAGATATTGCCAAGACCATGGGTGTGGGTGAAGAGGATGTGGTTGATATGGATACGCGCATGTCCGCGCACGACCAGCATTTAAACAGCCCTATCGGCGATGAAGGCGATGAGTGGCAGGATAGGCTCGCCGACCCGAGCGCCAACCAAGAAATATTGCTCGGCGATTTGCAGGAGCAGAACATTAAACATAACCTTCTGGAGAGCGCACTCTCTAAGCTCAATGCGCGTGAGCAAGCGATTATCCGCGAGCGCCATCTGAAGGACGATCCGGCGACGCTGGAGGATTTAAGCAAGACCTATAACATCTCGCGCGAGCGGGTGCGCCAGATCGAATCCCGCGCGATGGAAAAGTTGCAGAAAGAAATGACGGGCGACGCAGCTTAAAGTCGGCTTTGTCCAGACCCCGTCATTGCGAGCGAGCAAAGGGAGCGCGGCAATCCAGATCATTAATTATTAACTAGATTGCTTCGCCTTCGGCTCACAATGACAGCAAAAAGTGTATTTTACTCCAACGACCATTCGCTGGGATTTCTGGGTCTGTTCCACGACTTTTGAGGTTGCTTGGATTCTGGCAGAAGCGGCTCGCCGAGCCCCTGTCTAACCCTGTTTTGGTAGGTATCACTCAAAGCAAATTCCAGCATGCTATGACTAAATGGCATGGCAATATCCTGATAAGGATGAAAACCGCTACTGGTTAGGGGAGTCTCTATAGTATTGCCATATTCCGTAACACGTATTCGTTTGAAATCATCCTTCTTAAGATAACCCTTGTGCAACAGGTAAGCGAGAAACATGACAGCGCCGTCAAAGTCGGTTTGAGGTCCTTTTTCTCCATCTCTCGGGGGGCGCATGCGAGGCAGAAAGAGATAGTGTTGGGAGGGGAAGAAGTCATCTGCGTCCCTTCTCGTCCTTTTTACAGTGTTTACCCCCATAGAAAATAGTTCTCTTTGAGATTCTTGTAGGCGTGTTCCAATTTCTCTGTCAGCGTGGATATCCGAAGCGGGGGCAACGGCATAAATATAGCCGGGCACCGGATAATATCTATTTTCTCCATAGCCCATCTTTTGCATCCATAAGGGATCTTCTTCTACGAAGAGTGGTGCTATCTCAGCTGCCAGGTTGTATCCTCCGAGGAATGTTGGGAATGGTTCAGAAGATTTTAAAATTCTTTCCCACGTTTTGCGTTCGTCAGGGTTGGTCATTTGTGCTAGCATTTTCTCTGCATGTCCGAAGTCTGGCATCAAATCTTCTCCAACACCGTCGCAATGCCTTGTCCACCGCCGATGCACATGGTGGCGAGTGCGTATTTAGCTTTGTTCTTATGCAGTAGCTGCGCGGCTTTGCCGGTGATACGCGCGCCGGAAGCGCCGAGCGGATGGCCGATGGCAATCGCACCACCATCGAGGTTGATTTTGCTTTCGTCTAGCCCCAGCTCCTTGATGACGGCAATGGACTGAGCGGCGAAGGCTTCGTTGAGCTCAAAGATGTCGATGTCTTTTAAGGTAAGCCCCGCGCGGGCGAGTGCCTTTTTGCTCGCGTCCACCGGGCCGATGCCCATGATCTCCGGCGGCACGCCTGCCACCGCCATAGACTTAATCGCGGCGAGTTTTGGCAGGCCGTTTTTATCGGCATAGGCTTCTGTGCAAACAATTACGGCAGATGCGCCGTCAGTGAGCGGTGAGGCGGTAGCGGCGGTCACCGTGCCGCTCGCATCAAATGCAGGTGCGAGGGTTGCCATTTTTTCGAGCGTTGAGTCCGCACGGATGCAACCGTCTTTATCCACCGTGCCGCCCTTGATGGCAATCGGCACAATCTCGTCTGCAAGCGATGCCGCGGCAGCTTTCTTATGGCTCCTGAGCGCAAATTCTTCCTGCTCCTTGCGCGAGATAGAGTGTTTTTTAGCCAAAGCTTCCGCAGTCTTGCCCATAGAGTCGTAAGCTTGTGGGAAGGTAGCATAGAGATTCGGGTTGGGTGCTGGGTTGAAGCCGCCCATCGGGATGCGCGTCATGGATTCGACCCCACCGCAGATAAACACCTCACCGGCACCGGCGGCAATTTTGCCCGCCGCCATATGAATGGCCTCCATCGACGATCCGCAGAAACGGTTGACGGTTGCGCCACCTACGCTAATCGGCAGACCTGCGATAAATACAGCAAGACGTGCCATATTGAGTCCCTGTTCGCCTTCGGGGAAGGCGCAGCCTACCAGCAAATCCTCTACATCCGCGCCTTTAAGCCCGGTTTTGGCGACGATGGCCTTGACCACCTGGGCCAGCATATCATCGGGCCGCACGCGCGTAAGCGCGCCTTTGGCAGCCAGGGTGAAGGGAGAGCGAAGATAGGCGGAAATGACAGTACGTGACATGGGACCTCCTTAGAGTGATTTCCCCTTCATTATAGACAGTATTGGTAAAGAAATCGTTTATTTTCTGATGCTTTGTATAGTTTTATTGCGTGTGTGACACCCCATCAGTAGACTCCTTTCCATGATAGCCCGCCGCCCTGCCGCTGTTTTAACTTTTACCCTGCTTGCAAGCCTGGCTTCGCTGGTACTGGCGCTCGTTGCCGAACATGGTTTTGGCTTGAAGCCCTGCGAGCTCTGCATGATGCAGCGCGTGCCTTACGTGGTGGTGATACTGTTGGCGCTCTTGGGCTTAGGCCTGCCGGGAATACGATTCTGGGCGACACTGCTTATCGGTGTGGCGTTTCTTGTGGATAGTGGCATCGCTGGCTATCATGCGGCGGTGGAAGAACATTGGATCGCAGGCCCCTCTGCCTGCACGGATACGGAAACAAAAGCCGTGCAATCGCTCGATGAATTTCTAAATAAAATCCACCATGCGCCTGTTGTTGCTTGCGACCAGCCGCAATGGGAGTGGAATGGGATTACCATGGCAAATCTCAACGCACTTTGGGCTTTAGCTCTGGCGATTGCTGTGCTTGCATCGCTGTCCAGAAAAGGAGCAGCGCATGCGTAGGCTGCCCGGCGACCCTTCTGAAGAAGACGATGTTAAGAGCATGATCCGTGTGGATCACGCGGGCGAATATGGCGCTATGCGTATTTATGCCGGGCAGCTTGCCGTGATGCGCGATTCGGCCAAACGTAAATTGGTGGAACATATGGCCAGGCAGGAAAAACAGCATCTGCAAACCTTTGAGCAATTGATGCGCACACGCAAAGTGCGCCCCACGGTACTGATGCCGCTATGGCACGTTGCCGGGTTTGCGCTTGGGGCGGCTACGGCGCTGATGGGGGAGAAGGCAGCGTTTGCCTGTACGGTAGCGGTGGAAGAGGTGATAGATAAGCATTATGCCGCTCAGCGTGAAAGGCTTGGCGGCAATGAAAGCGTTCTTGCGCAGACCATTGAGAAGTTTCGTGCCGAAGAAGTCCAGCATCGGGACATGGGCCTTGAGCAGGGGGCTGAGGAAGCCCCGCTTTATCCTGCTCTTTCGGTAGCAATAAAGGGCGCAAGCAGGCTCGCTATCTGGCTTTCGACCAGGATCTAGAGATAATGCTGCGGCGCAGCATAACCGCCGTCGTTTGCACTTTACCCAGGAGCGTATTTTTGTTATATTTGACTTCCGTCCAGAACAGGAAGGCTTGGGATATGATAGTGAACCTAGCCGTAAGCGAACCGGACATAGAAGAAGTATTAAATAATTCCGATGTCAGGTTACTCATGCAAGCCGATGGTGTGGAAGAGCATCTTCTGCGCGATCTCTTGCGTGCTGCAGCGGAATGCCGGCATTCCCAGCTGCGCGCTTTTTCTCCCACAATTGTAATAAATAATTAATCTCTTTTGGTTAGGATTGCGGATATAATTCTTCGCTCAAGGAGTCTTTCGTGCGCGTTCGCTTTATTATACTGATAACACTTCTGCTAGCCGGCTGCCGTCCTGCGGCGCTTTGGTTTGTAGCCCCGGAAGGCCCGCCTGATTATCAGTTGGGCTGGCAGGACGGCTGCGATACCGGCTTGTCTGCTGAGGATGCCAATTATATGTACCGTCTGGCCTACGGCTTCAAGAAACGCCCGGAAATGGCGGAGAACGATCAGTATAAAAGCGGCTGGAGCGACGGGATGACCTATTGCCGCTTCGTGCTGGACACTACTCAATAATGTTAATGTAGGGGTGAGTATAGTTCGCCCCCGCTTCGCTCCCCCTCGGCTTCGTCGGGATTGGTCGCCAGAAGCCTATTGCTTCCTGCTCCTGCATGTTTGTGGCAGACATTAGTTGCGCTGGACAAATGCGCGTCAGTGCCGCTAGAACTTGACCCGGCTCGGGGGGTTAGCTCAGTGGTTAGAGCAGGGCGCTCATAACGCCTTGGTCGCGGGTTCAAGTCCCTCACCCCCCACCAGCCGTTTTGCCCGCGCCTTTGGCGCGGTCTTGCGAAACGGAGTGTCCGCTGAAGCTCCGAAGGAGCGAAGGGGGACTGGCAGAGTTTCGCAGGATAGGTCGGGTGACTTATGCCAATATTGGAGGTTAAACCAGATGACTGAAGTGATTAATCTGAACCACAAACGCAAAGCGAAGGCACGCGTGGAAAAGGAGAAAAAGGCTTCGCAGAACCGTATTAAATTTGGGCGCAGCAAGGAAGAAAAGAACAGTGAGAAACTGAACACCAAGCGTGCCGAGCAACGCCTTGAAGGGCATAAACTGGAAACGGAAGAAAAAGAATAATTCTATTACTCTGCCGACAGACGGGTGACTATCTGCCTCTATATCCACGCTCCGAGGGATTCTATGTCCATCTCACGCATTTCCCGAAGACGCTCGGTGACGGCGTTTGCAACCGCATGCGTCTGTTCACGAAGCTCGGGCACGGCGGTGCATTCCAGCAGCTCACCCACCAGCAAAGTGCCAACAGGGAAGATGAGGTCCGGCGTTTTTCCTTCCGCGCTGCCCGTTTCCGTGGTGCTGATGCCCATGCGCAGGGAATCTACGCTGATAAGCTTGCGGTCACGCAGGTTTTTAAGCAAGCGGTGGGAGCTTGCCGCGATGTCGTGCTCGGGGCCCGTGCAGTTGAGCACCAACGCTGCGCGAATGGTTTCCAGACGATTGGCTCCGCGTTTGCGGTAGGCGACAGTCAGCCCCTCTTCATCTGAGCCGACATAGTAAATTCTGCCCGGCACGATTCTGAGGGTGCCGTTTTGCTGCAAGGATTTTATCTGGGTATTTATTTCCGGCGCCATACGATGGCGATGGATGCTCCAGAGCGTAAACAGCCGGGTAATGAATTTACGTTTTTCAGTGATACTGAGACGTTTCCACAGCGTCTGCGTTACCGGACGCAGCGAATCGATCACGCTGCGCCAGTCATAGCCGCTTGCCGCCGCTTTCTTTATTTCGCGCCGCAATTGTTTTAGCATGATAAATATCTGAGCGGGCGCTTGTGCCGGATTCCGTGTCCACTCCCATTGCGGGTACGGCGCGATCTGAGTATGCACTGCAGGCAACCAGCCGTGCCGGGAGATGGCCGTGATCGTGCCCTTATAGCCGTTCTTTTTCAGCGTCAGCACGCTGTCCACCATGGTAAGGCCGGTGCCAATAATGACGATTTCCGCATCAGCAGACAGCTGATTAACCTGATGGGGATACAGGCAATCGCCCTGTGGATTCCAGATGTTGGCGATATAATGTGTGACTCCGCGGATCATGCCTGGCTGGAAGGCGAACTGGCGCGGCGGCAGATTGCCAGTTGCAAGTACCAGCACATCCACCACGAAATCTTCTTGCGTACCCTTCGTTTCCGCTGTGAGTGCCAACTGACCATCTTTCGTAAGCATGGCATCGGTCGCAGTTGCCTGATGAATGCGCACTTCAATGCCCTGAGCCTGGGCAATCTGCAGCGTTTCATCCCGTATAGACTGCAAATAGACAGAATACAGCTTGCGCGGTGCATAGCTTTCGGGGCTGGGTATGCCGCTCGGCCATAGTCTTGCCGCATGCACCTTGCCCTCTTCACTCTGCAGCCAGAAATAGAAGCCCTCCGGCTTTCCGGCGACCGCTCCCATGCGATCGGCACGCGCATTGAGCAGATGGCAATCATCTTCTGTGCTATAGGCAATGCCGGTGCCAAGCGTCTTGCCTTCGTCAAACCATTCGATGATGAGCGGGGTCTGCGCGCTGCGGACGAGATGGGTGACGGTTAGCATGCCGCTAAATCCCCCTCCGATGACGCCGATGCGCTGGCGGTGGGTAGGTTCCGGCGGAGTCTTGCGCAGTTTAAATATCCTGCTTAAGGAAGAGGTAATGGCAGGTTTAGGCACGCGCCCTTTCATTACCAAATAGATGCGATCGAGCTGATTGCTGGTGGCGCGTGTAAACAGAAACGGAAACAGGCCGTGAGTAGTGAGCACCAGGCTGATGGTAAGAAAACGCGCGGACATCTTCACCGTAAACCACAGATGCTGAAGATAACTCTCTCCGGTCTGCCTGGGATGCTCAGTGAACGCCTTTTCCAGATCCTTGCGCCATTGCCGCATCCTTTGGCGGTGTTTTTCCTGCAGCAGCCACTGGCGCAAATGTTCTGTAGTTTCCTGCATTCTGCCTGTCATAAGCCTTCCCTTAGCGAAGGCACTCTAGCAGAAGGCCACCGTAAATATCCAGAGAGAAGCAGGAGAGATGCGGTTTTACAGGTATTACCGAATATTAGACAGTTAACTGCGCTTCCTGGCTGCGGCTCTTCTCTGTTAGATCACTATAACTGGTCATTTTCTGCGGGCGTGCTTTGGCAGTGGCTCGCTTGGTTTCCACCACCGTATCTCCCTCAGAGGGACGGGTATTGAACAAGTCGTTGGAAGTGGAAGGAGGCGTCTCGGATTTTTGCGAATTATGTCTCTTGGCGGCAAAAAACTTGCCGAGGAAATAAAGCCCTGCAGTGCATAAGGACGTATAGACGAGCTCGAATATGCCGGTATTGACCAGACCTTCAATCTGGTAGCGGGCGTCGGCAACGGTGGCGGCGCGTGGGGTGGTGCCCATTTTCTTGGCCATGCCTTCGAGTTGTTTGCCCGCTGTTTTTTGCGCCCAGTTGCGGATGGATTTCACTTCCGTAAGCCATCCGCCTATGATCTTCGCCGGTATATCAAATACAAATCCGTTGACGGATTTTACTGTCTCGCGTCTAAAAATACCGCTGTTGACAGTGGTTTCAGACAGAATGCCCTCCCGCGAGCTGCGTGGGAACAATTTTGCGCTTAAGCCAAAATACGTCGCAATCACGAATACGAATGTCGTGGCTCTGGCCTTAAACACGTCACGCCAGGTGCGATGGATTTCCTTGTCGTAGACGGATTTATCTTCTGGAGTGGTGCCGAAGCGGTCATCGAGCCAGCGGCTGATTTTCTGGCGCTTTGACTCAAAGAGAGCCACCACAGGCGCCATGATGCTGCCGTCGATAAAGGACCATACCACCATGTTGAGGTTTCTCACCATCTCGGGGCTTTGGCCCAGGCCCGGGGTTTTGGCCAGTTGATCTTTAAACCACGAACTGCGTTTGACGAAAGCGTTGGCTTTGTTCTGATTGAAGTTGCTGTGATAGGTCACAAAGAACGAAAGCGCCCATACACCGACATTGGCGATAAGCGGGTAGAGCAGCAAATCGAATACCCTCTGTCCACGTGTGCGTGGCAGATTGGCGTCCACTGGGTTGCCTACCCCGGTGCGTGCTTCGCCGATGGCGCTGCCAATGTCCGAAAGCGCGCTATCGAGCCCTCTATGCAGGCGCTTCCAGCGCTCCTGCGTTATTTTGTCCGCGTCCGTGGGACCCGGAATACGGGCGCTATCGTAAAAGAATTTCGTCTGGGCGACGTTCATGGCGAATTCCCCGGCCTTCTGTGCTGTCAGACCGCTTTTAAGACCCGCGAGGAATCCGGCATACATGGCGTAATCCACGCCCAGCACATGTTTTTTTCCGGAAACTTGCAGAGGTGCCGCTATTTCATAACGCTGCGCCGGTGTGGCCGGGGAAATGCCAGGAGGCGAGGCAGCAACCAGCACCGTGGCGCTGTTATCCTGATGGCGGATGAACGCAGCAGCAGGCGTAATGCGCGGGGATTTGCCTGCGCTGCTGCGGTTAATGTCGCGCTTGAGCAGATCTTCCTGTAGATAGGTGACCGCAAGCTCGGTGTTGGTGCCGGTATCATACCAGTGTGCCAGTTCGCTGTCGTCGGCAACGATGATGTCGGCCTTGGGTATGAGATGCTTGTGAATGTCACCGGGGCCACCATAATCGAAGCGTGGTTGTGCCGGGATGGAGAGAATGATCTCCTTGTCCTGCTGCCAGCTTTTGGCAAGCAGGGTATCGGGCGTATCACTGCCCATCTTCGACCACAGCGAGAGGGGGATTAGCACGCTGTCACTGCGTGCTACGCGCGCATCGCTCACCATAGAGCCCGTGAGTTTCTCGCGCGCATTGCCCGGATAGGTCGCATAGATTCGTTTGCCGTCGGGGCGGGTAAACAGGAAGGTGACCGCAGAGCGGCCATCCTCGATAGCGCCTGGCTCAAGATTCACCCCGTTCTTGCGGAAGTCATCCGTGATCAGATTATCATTGATGCGATCGCGTCCGGCGATTCCCAAAAAATCGCCATTCACCTTGCCGTCCAGCAAATGCTTCATCGTGGTGAGAATATGGGTTGTAGCGCCGCCCGGCTCCATTTTGGTAGGCAGCAACGCTGTGCGCACCGAAAGCTCGCGGAACTCCTCTTCGCTAAGCGTGATGTGTCCGTTCGCGGCACTTTTTTTTGCCGCCAGATTTTCCAGCATCGTATTTAATTGCGCATAACGCTCGCGCAAACTGGCTGGTGTTTTAGCCAACTCCTGGGCAGAAGGCAGCGCGATGAGATCATCCACTACTAATAAATCGGCAGCCAGAATGGTGCTCGAACTTTCCTGGTTCTGCGTTGCGTTATTGCTGGTAGTGTTGTCTTGGTTAGACGCCATGTATCCCTCTGTCTTTGAATACAGTTTTAATTATAGCGGGATCGTTGCCCAAGTAGGGTGACAGTTTTATGACAAAAACAATATTACCCAGGGAAGACCTGTAAAATACGCGCAATCAATATATTGATATATAACGATAATAAATTATGGTTGTGTAGGAAGCATCTTGCACGCAGATACGGATGGGTCGGACGTCAATCGTATCCAATTCTCCCCGCCGCATAAGATACTCCAGAAACAACCCTCTACATGCAGTGTGTCAATCGAGGCCAATGTGATGCTGCCATGATATGTTTTTCCGTTATCGGCATTGTAAATATCGCCTTTCCATTTTGCGCGGCTGTCAATGTCTGCCTGCATACCAAGCAAAATGGGCATGCCGAGGACAGAACGGCTTCGCTTTGTGGGATCAGGATTATTTTCGTCAGTACCAGGTTTTTCGGCCCAGCTGATGGTTCCCCACAATTTTCCGTTACAATTCGCGATGCGTATGTGCGCGGTTCTGTCTTTCACCAGCCATTCACCCACAGGGCTTTGCACCTCCTGCGCAAAAAGGCCGGAAGTAATTGAAAAGCAAAGCAGAGCTAATAGTGTTGTCCGGCAATAGTTTGTCATAGCAATATTGAATATACGTGCTAGTAGTTTAGCCTGTATTTTTCTCAAGGCAAACCATGTCTGTCGACATTCTTTCTTTATACCGCGATCGCGAGCAGGAACGTTACGCGCTGCATGCGCGCTATTTAAACGAGCAAATGGTGCGTGTGCTGCAGACACTGGGCTATGATGTCGCCTTTACCCGCGGGCAGGGTCAGTATCTGTATGACCGGGCAGGGGATAAATACCTCGATTTGCTCAGCGGCTGGGGAGTCTTTGCCCTTGGGCGCAATCACCCGGAGGTGAAACAAGCGCTGCATCAGGTGCTCGATGCTGAGTTTCCCAATCTCGTGCAGATGGATGTCTCGGCGTTGGCGGGCGTGCTGGCAGAGAGGTTGCTGCAACGTGCTCCGTATATGGAAAAAGTGTTCTTCTCCAATTCCGGAACGGAGGCAGTGGAAGCCGCTATCAAATTCTCCCGCGCGGCTACCGGGCGCGCGGTCATCGCCTATTGTGGCCATGCGTTTCATGGGCTTTCCTACGGTGCGCTGTCGCTCAATGGCGATACGATGTTCCGTAAAGGGTTCGAAGGTTTCCTTACCGACTGCAGACAGATTCCTTTCAATGATCTGGCGGCACTCGAAGACGCGCTTAAATCACGCGACGTGGCAGCGTTCTTTGTCGAGCCCATTCAGGGCAAGGGCGTCAATATGCCACATGATGAATACCTGCAGGGAGTGCAGGCGCTTTGCCGCAAATACGGAACATTGTTTGTGGCGGATGAAATCCAGACCGGCATGGGCAGGACCGGGCGGTTTTTTGCTGTCGAACATTGGGGCGTGGAGCCGGACATTCTGCTGATTTCCAAGGCGCTCTCGGGTGGGCATATTCCGGTGGGCGCGGTGCTTACGCGCAAATGGATTTTCGACAAGCTGTTTAATCGCATGGACCGTGCTGTGGTGCACGGCTCGACATTTGCCAAGAATGACATGGCCATGGCCGCAGGACTTGCAGCGCTCTCAGCCTTAGAGAGCGAAAAGATTATTGAAAATGCTGTTGCGCAAGGTGCGCGTCTGCAGAAAGCTCTTACGGACATGAAAGAACGCTACGAACTTATTCATGACGTGCGTGGCAAGGGCCTGATGATTGGCCTTGAGTTCGCCGCACCGCGCTCGCTTAAGCTTAAGATGGCGTGGGCGGCACTGGAAGCTGCCAGTGTCGGCTTATTCTGTCAGATGATTACCATTCCGCTCTTCAAGGAGCATAAGATACTCTGCCAGGTGGCGGGGCATGAAAGCTATGTCATCAAGTTGTTGCCAACACTTGTTATCAACGAAAGTGATTGCGACTGGATTGCGCGCGCGTTCGATGCCACGATTGCCGACGCGCACCGCGTACCGGGAGCGGTATGGTCACTGGGCACCACGCTTGCCGGACATGCGCTGAAAGCCAGAAAGAAAGCCTGACATGATGTTCTTGGAGCTGATTGCCCTGCTGGATGTTGCCCTGTGGCTCTATCTTCTGCTGGCGCATGGCCAATTCTGGCGGCTGATTGCACTAAAACAGGATACTCCTTTGCCGGAAGTTTGGCCTGAGGTATGTGTCATTATCCCAGCGCGCAATGAGGCCGATATGCTGGATGGCACATTGGCGAGTGTACTGATGAGTGACTATCCGCAGCTGCACGTTCTGCTGGTGGATGACCATAGTGAGGATGGCACGGTGCACGCTGCACGGCGTATTGCAAAACAGTGCGGCGCAGAAGATCATCTGACGTTGGTGAGTGGGCGGCCTCTGCCTGGATTTAAAGGCAAAGTTGCTGCCATGCAGAGCGGACTTGACTATCTGACCGTCAGTGCGCGCACGCCTCGTTATGTGCTATTTACGGATGCTGACGTCGCCTATGACCGCCATATGCTTAAATCATTGGTGGCCCATGCCGAAACGGGGAATTATGTGCTCACATCCCTCATGGTAAGGTTGCGCTGCAAGAGCATAGCGGAGCGCTGGTTGATACCTGCCTTTGTCTATTTCTTTCAATTGCTCTATCCCTTCCGTCGGATCAACAATCCCTCGCGCAAAACGGCGGGTGCTGCAGGCGGATGTATGCTGGTGCGCTATGAAGCGCTGGCGAAAACCGAAGGCTTATGGCCAATTCGTCATGCGCTTATTGACGATTGTGCGCTGGGCAAATTGCTGAAACAGCAAGGACCTATTTGGCTGGGCTTAACACAGGACGTGCGCAGTGTAAGGGCTTATCCCAAAGTGCGCGATATCGGTGCGATGGTTGCACGCACGGCGTATGATCAACTGGGGTATTCGCCATTGATGCTGGCGCTCTCGCTTTTGGGGCTTGCACTTGCCTTTCTTGCTCCGGTTGCAGTTGCAGTAACTGCAGAGGGTATTGTGCAATGGCTCGCGCTTGTCAGTTGGATTTTGATGTGCTTGACGTATGTCCCGCTACTGCGTTTTTATCGCCGTCCTGTTTTCACCAGTGTTTTGCTTCCCGTGGTCGCACTTTTTTATATGGGCTTTACGGTGGCTTCGGCCTGTCAGTACTGGCGCGGCAGAGGCGGGATGTGGAAAGGCCGCATGCAGGCAACAGGGTTTAGCAGATGAAATCTGCTGCTATCTTTAATCCCGGCGAAAAAACGCACCGGGATGAAAATTTCCCGGTGGCGTCATGGGTCATCGCCAAAGAATACCGTGCTCCCGTGCTGGCATTCTATAATTTTGTGCGCGCGGCGGACGACATTGCCGATCATCCGCATTTATCGGAAAAAGAAAAACTTTATCGCCTCGATCAGTTTGAGGCAGCGCTGCTTGGCGCTAATGATGCCATCCCTGAAGCGTTACCGCTGAGAGAGGAATTAGCGACGCGTAACCTTCCTGCCCGGCATGCACTCGACCTGCTGGTGGCATTTCGTCAAGATGCGTCCAAGCATCGCTATAAGGACTGGGGCGAGTTGCTGCAGTATTGCATGTATTCCGCTGCTCCCGTAGGCAGGTTCGTCCTCGATGTGCATGGCGAGAGCGCATCCTCCTGGCCAGCCAACGATGCGCTATGCTCGGTGCTGCAGATCATCAACCACTTGCAGGATTGCAAAGCGGATTATCTCCAGCTTAATCGTATTTATATACCACAGGATGCGCTGTTTGGGCATGGCCTCAAAGACAGTGCGCTCGGAGAAGCAAACGCATCTGAAGCTTTGCGCTGCTGCCTTGTTGAGCTTGTGCAAAAGACACAGGGGCATCTTTCTGCCACGCCGTTTTCGTCGCAGATTAAGAATACGCGCCTTAGGCTGGAGGTGCTCACCATTGAACAAATCATAGATCGCTTGCTTGCATTGCTGATGACGCGCGACCCTTTAAGCGAACGAGTGCACTTGACAAGCTTTCAGTATTCCTGCGTTATCGCGAAGACGGTGCTGGGGCACCTGGCTAAACGTTTTAAGTGAAGGTCTCCATGACAGGAAGTTGCGCGCTAAAAAAAGATGAGGCAGCTATCAGCGCCAAAGGCAGCTCTTTTTATGCAGCCATGCGCATCATGCCTCAAAATCAACGCCGTGCGATGTATGAAATTTATCGCTATTGCCGCATCATTGACGATATCGGCGATAACGCGGGCGCGCTCAATTACAAACTGAGCGAACTTAATCAATGGCGTGATACTATTGAGCGGCTTTATGCCAGCAAGCCCCCCGCAGCAGTCGAAAACCTTGCTCGAGCAGTGACGGACTTCGGTTTACGTAAAGAGGATTTCCGCGCCATTATCGACGGGGTGGAGATGGACGTGGAAGGGCCTATTCAGGCACCGGATATGGCAACGCTCGAGCTTTATTGCGACCGCGTGGCCTGCGCGGTGGGGCGTTTGAGCGTGCATGTATTCGGTATGCAGGAAGACAAAGGCCTGGCACTCTCGCATCACCTTGGCATGGCCCTGCAGCTTACCAACATTTTGCGCGACGTGGATGAAGATGCAGCACTGGGCAGGCTTTATCTCCCTACAGAGCTTTTGCACGACGCAGGGATTACCACCATGCAGCCCGAGCAGGTGCTTGCCGATGCGGCGCTGGATTCAGTATGTCGCAAACTTGCAGATAAGGCGGCGAACCATTTTGCCCTAGCCGAAGCCATCATGAAGCAATGCAGCAGCAAGCAAGTACGCACGCCGCAGGTGATGTCTGAGGCGTATCAGTCGATTCTTACCGCGCTGATGGAGCGTGGATTCGCACCACCGCGCCGTCCGGTGCGCATCAGCAAAATCCGGCTTGGCTTTATTCTGCTGCGCCACATTCTTTTCTAACATGCAGGGGACGGTTCACATCATCGGTGCAGGACTGGCGGGGTTGTCGGCAGCCACAACGCTTGTCGAAGCCGGCAGACATGTAGCGGTCTATGAAGCGGCGGCGCAGGCAGGCGGGCGTTGTCGCTCTTATTACGACACAGCATTTGGCGGCGTTATCGACAATGGCAATCATCTTGTGCTTTCGGGCAACGAAGCGGTAATGACCTATCTGAAGCGTATCAATTCGGGTTTTGGCAGCAATGCAAAAGATCCGGCATTCGATTTCATTGATAGGCAAACGATGCAACGCTGGCAATTGCGTCTCAGCAAAGGCCGGATACCATGGTGGATAGGAAGTAGCACGCGACGCATTCCCGGTACCAGGTTCACAGAGTATTTTTCTCTGCTGCGCCTGCTCAAGGCTGCGTCACAACAAAAGGCAGGCGCGCTGCTGGATACCCACGCATTGCTCTACCAACGCTTGTGGCATCCGCTGCTGCTTTCTGTGCTCAATACCGATCCGATTGAAGCTTCTGCCACGCTTGCTGCAGCGATTATACGTGGCACCTTGCTTAAGGGTGGGGCGGCATGTGTACCGCTGGTGGCAGAAGGGCTCTCGGGCGTGTTTATTGATCCCGCATTGCGCTATCTTTCCACGTGTGACGTGAAAGTACAGATGGGCCAGCGTGTGCGGCATATCCAGTTTGACGGCGAGCGAGCTGCAGCGTTGGAGTTTGCATCTGGCGAACCAGCGACACTTACAGCAAACGATAGCGTGATACTCGCAGCGCCTCCTTGGGAAGCGGCCTCCTTATTGCCGGGTCTGCAGGTTCCGGACGATTACCGCGCTATCCTGAATGTGCATTTTCGCGTGAAAGCGCCTGCCGGGGCACCTGCAATTCTGGGGGTAATCCATGCCACGACTGAGTGGATATTCGCCTTTCCCGATCGTATTTCGGTCACTGTGAGCTCCGCCGATCGCCTGATGCAGGAAGATCGCGAGACGTTAGTTCGGCGCATCTGGCAGGAAGTTTCTGCTGTCACCGGGCTTGCAGGTGCGTTGCCACCATGGCAGATTGTCAAGGAAAAGCGCGCAACATTTGCTGCAACGCCTGCGCAGAATGCAAAGCGGCCGCAGGCGGCAACCAAGTGGCGCAATATTCATCTTGCAGGGGATTATGTGCAAACGGGTCTTCCTGCGACCATCGAGGGAGCTATTCGTTCAGGCATGCGGGCAGCAGAATTGGCATTAGCATTATGAGTATCGTTTCCCCTTTACGCGCATCAGAGGAATCTGATCTCGATCACGCTATTGACCGCGCGCGCGCGGCGTTGCTTGCCGCCCAGCGTGCAGATGGTCATTATGTATTCGAATTTGAGGCCGATGCCACCATCCCCGCGGAATATATTCTGCTGACCCATTATCTGGGTGAGAAAACCGATCCTATGCTTGAAGCAAAAATAGGTGCATATCTGCGCCGCATCCAGAATGAAGACGGTGGCTGGCCTCTATTTCACGCAGGTGCGATGGACATGAGTGCAAGCGTCAAAGCCTATTTTGCGCTTAAGATGATTGGTGATGACGTGAATGCCCAGCACATGAAAAAAGCGCGCGATAGTATTCATGCCCAGGGCGGCGCAGAGATGAGCAATGTGTTTACCCGCTTTATGCTGGCGCTTTTTGGCATTGTAACCTGGCGCGCGGTACCGCTGATGCCGGTGGAGATTATGTTCCTGCCGAAATGGTTTGCATTTCACATTTACAAAATTTCTTACTGGGGACGTGCGGTGCTGGTGCCCATGCTGGTGCTGCAGGCGCTAAAGCCCAGAGCGCGCAATCCGCGCGGTGTGCGCATTGACGAATTATTCTTAACCGATCCAGGGCGGGTTGGTCCTCGTGCCCGTGCACCGCACCAGAAGCGCTCGTGGTTCGTGTTCTTCTCTGCTATCGACAAAATACTGCACGTTCTTGATCCGCTTGTCCCGCGCTCCTTGCGCGCACGCGCCATGGTGAAAGCAACGGCGTTTGTCAAAGAACGCCTTAACGGCGAAGGCGGCTTAGGCGCGATTTTCCCCGCTATGGCTAACGGTGTGATGATGATGGACGCATTGGGTGTATCCAGGGATGACGCTGACTATGTCATCGCGCGCAAGTCGATAGAGAATCTACTGATCGTGAAAGAACGCGAGGCGTATTGTCAGCCCTGCGTCTCCCCGGTGTGGGATACAGCGCTAGCAGCTTTGAGCCTGATGGAAGCCGGTGCCGACGAGCAGGCACTTAAGGCGCTTCTCTGGCTTAAACCTCGCCAGCTTCTGGAGATGAGGGGTGACTGGATAGAGGCTCGTCCGGACGTTCGCCCAGGCGGTTGGGCGTTTCAGTACGACAATCCGCATTATCCCGATCTCGATGACACGGCGGTGATAGTCATGGCGATGGATCGCATGCGCAAAAACCATCCTGAGAAAGCTGATATGCTTCAGTATTCCATCGAGCGTGCCTGCGAATGGATTGAAGGCATGCAAAGCAGGAATGGTGGCTGGGCATCGTTTGATGCCGATAATACTGCCGAGTATCTCAACAACATTCCTTTCTCCGATCATGGGGCGTTGTTAGACCCGCCTACCAGCGACGTGACGGCGCGCTGCGTTTCCATGCTGTCGCAACTGGATAGGGCGCATCCTATCGCCAGGCGCGGCATTGATTTTCTGCTGCGTGAACAAAGGCAGGACGGCAGCTGGTTTGGCCGCTGGGGAATGAATTATATTTATGGCACTTGGTCGGCATGCTGCGCGCTGACGGCGGCAGGACTCGGCGCGGATGCAGAGCCAGTCGCCAAAGCAGTCCACTGGCTATTCTCCATTCAAAATGAAGATGGCGGTTGGGGAGAAGATGGGGCAAGTTACAAGCTCGATTACAACGGCTACGAGAAAGCACCGAGTACACCCTTGCAGACTGCATGGGCGTTGCTTGCGCTGATGGCGGCGGGTCAGGTGCGTCAGCCTGCGGTGGAGAAGGGCATCGCCTATTTGCTGCGCACACAAAGACCCGATGGCGGCTGGCTGGATGTGTATCATAATGCCCCAGGTTTTCCGCGCATATTCTATCTGCGCTATCACGGTTATGCGCAGTATTTCACGCTCTGGGCGCTTGCGCGCTACCGCACGCTGAGCCAGCATATTTCCGCGCCGAAATATGGAATGTAATCCTGCACCGGTACTGGTTGTAAGCGGTATGGCGTTTGAGGCCAGGATTGCGCGAGGAGAGGGCATTGAGACGGTGCATGGTCTGAATGTGCCTGTCCTCGTCCGCGCCATCGAAGACGCTATACACCAAGGGGCGGCGGGCATCGTAAGTTTCGGAGTGGCAGCAGGGCTTGCGCCCGCGCTGGCAGCTGGCAGCGTCGTTATCGCAGGTGAAGTGCGGTGGCAGCAACAGACATTCGCTGCGGATGCTGCCTGGGTAAAAGCGCTTGAGCAGTTACTGCCGGATGCACAAAACGCGGTTGTTGCTGGAGTGGATGAAGCTTTGACAACACCGGGGCAGAAATCAAAATTGCATGTGGTAACGGGTGCAAGCGTGGCTGATATGGAGTCGCATCACGTGGCGCGTTTGGCGCAACAGTATCGTCTTCCATTTGCTGTTGTTCGCGTGGTGCTGGACGATGCGCATTGTGCGCTACCGCCTGCCGCGCTGGCTGCCACTGCGCCGGATGGAACAATCCGTTACGGGCGTTTGATTGGGTCGCTTTGTGCTAATCCTTGGCAAATTCCTCAATTACTGCGCTTGGGCAGTGCTCACGCCAAAGCAAAAAAAGCGCTACATCGTTGCGGCGATCTTCTCAAGGGGAGCCGCTTTGGCCTTGTGGATTTGCGCTAGCTGACGTTCGACATGCAGATGATGCACATCCACCGCGGGGCGTTGCTTATCCATGGCGATTTCCGGCGCCATCGGGCCGGAGGTTTTAATTCCGCGCAGTGCCAGCACCAGTGCCTTTAGCGGATTGGTAATGGCGATGTCGGCGGCGGTGGGCTCATAGCCACAATGCGCCATGCAGTTGGCACATTTTTCGTAGCGTCCGGTGCCGTACATATCCCAATCCGTCGTTTCCATCAGCTCCTTGTAGCTGCTGGTAAATCCCTCGCCTAAGAGATAGCAAGGCTTCTGCCAGCCAAACACGTTACGCGTGGGCATGCCCCAGGGTGAGCACAAAAAGCTCTGATTACCGGCGAGGAAGTCAAGGAACACAGCGGAATGTGCAAAACCCCAGCGCTTGCCTTTGCCCAGCGCGAAGATTTTGCGGAACAGCTCTTTGGTCTTTTTGCGGTTGAGGAAATGTTGTTGATCCGGCGCGCGCTCATAAGCATAGCCAGGCGAGATCGAAACTCCGACACCGAGCTCTTTGCAAAAATCGAGGAATGCCGCCACATCTTCCGGCGCGTGGCCGTCGAATATCGTGGCGTTGACGTTGACGGTGAAGCCTTTTTCCTTTGCTACCTTGATTGCTGCCACCGCTTTGTCGAACACGCCGTCGCGGCAGACGGATTTATCGTGATGTGCTTTAAGCCCGTCCAGATGCACGGAGAAGAAGAGGTAAGGCGAGGGGGTAAATAAATGCAGTTTCTTCTCCAGCAGCAGCGCATTAGTGCATAAAGAGACAAATTTCTTGCGAGCGACGATGCCAGAAACGATCTCGCCTATTTCTTTATGAATCAGCGGCTCACCGCCGGGAATGGCGACCATGGGCGCGCCGCATTCATCCACCGCCTTTAAGCATTCTTCCACCGACAGACGCTGATCGAGAATGTCGTCAGGATAGTCAATCTTGCCGCAGCCGGCACAGGCCAGATTGCAACGAAACAGCGGCTCGAGCATGAGCACTAACGGGTAGTGTTTATGGCCGAGGAATTTTTGTTTCAGAATATAAGCGCCGATGCGGCGTTCTTTTAAAAAGGGCAGTGGCATTGCTGTAGTATACTTTCCGGGTGCAAAAATAATATTCGTTCCTTACTAATGCCCCCGGAGCGTAAGCGCAATCAGATTAATTTCAGCCATCCATCTGATAAAACACTATAAATGCATATGCCTTGTATTCTTGCGCTAAGTTGGCTATAAGAACCACCCTTTTAGACGAGGGAATGATTTAACGGGGTAGAGCAGCCCGCTAATTGCGTCGCCACCAGGTGAAGCATCATAAGAAATACTGCTATCGGTGCTGCAGCTACAGCATCGGTTGGTTTTTATCGCGGGGTGGAGCAGCCCGGTAGCTCGTCAGGCTCATAACCTGAAGGCCGCAGGTTCAAATCCTGCCCCCGCAACCAACCTCTCAGAATCAATTATAGGCAAAATACCAAATCATCTTATTTGAGCCATTGCCGCACCCTTGCCGCAATCAATTAATAAATATATTGCCCAATCTTTTATTTGGAGGCAATCTTCCCTTTCAAGATGTATAGTATATACAGCTTTGGTATAGTTCTTTTAACTCGAGAAATCATAAATGCGCATTAAATCGCCTCGTTCCCAAAGCTGGCTTCTGACAGCCGTCATCGCTCTATTATGCGGTAGCGGAATATACACATTGGTTCTGAATGGTGCCACTGCCAATGATAATATTAGCTATTTCGTGGGCGCCCCCGATACAACGAACGATCTTACACCATGGATGCATCTTCAGATTGGAGAGACAGTTTACCCGGTTGCAGAGCACCCTAAGGGAATGACAGGAATCGGTAGTGTTCTGGTCGTCCCAGATCCGTTGGGGATTCAGGGACAGGTCTACAAACTCTCTGTGACTCCAGCAGCTAACTTTTCGGCCAAATCCGCAAAATCCGACCGTGTGGATCTCTGGAACAATAATAATACGGATTATATTGGACGCGAAGGGCAGGAAACGTGGGAACATGTCCGGCTAATGTTTCCCCACGGCAATGAATCTTATAACCCTACCAGCGGTGACTGGAACTGGCTTGTCGAGCATCATAACGATAGTAATTACAAACCTTTTGTTAATTCCGGCATTCTTACTTGGGAATATCCCGAGCTCGTCTGGGGAGTGAACACCAAAGCAAAGCTTCCTGACGGAACGGAGGTTATCAAATTATTTATGCGCGTATGGGGCGGGGACGATACCCACCCAGGTAAGCCAACCATAATATATCAAGATTCGCCGCTTGCTTTTAATCACTGGTACGACATGCTGACGCATGTGGTATGGTCGCACGATGGCCAGAAGGGGCAGGTCGAGTGGTGGCTGGATGGAAAATTGCTCTTCTCTCAGCATACAGCCACTCTTTGGCAGCGACCCGATGGCACTATCGATCATGTCAATTTCGAGTTCACAAACTACCGCTTGCATTCGGACATGAATTCGACGGTCTATTACAGTCAGGTTAAACTCGGGCCTTCACGCAATTCTGTATTGTTCTGAAGTAAAGATTCATTGAAACTTAAACGACAACGCACAATTGGCGCCTTGGCCATTATTGTAAGTAGAATATGTCATGGCTGCAGCCGCCGCACCTTTATTATCGTAACAGTGGGTAGACGATGGCCAATATGCCCCCCCAGTATACGGAGTCGGTTCGTTAAGTGTATGCGTAGCATCGGTACCATCGCCCCACACTTGATCAACGTTTAAGTACCACGCCAGGACATTGCCCGATTGTGGCAAACCGTCATCGACTTTTGTATCCATGGCATAGGCTTGTATCACCGGAATGGTTGCTGCTGACGCAAGTCTTCCATTATTGGAAGACGAAAGAATACCGCTTACAGCGGAAAGGCCAAAATAATTCACACCAAGGCCATAGAAAGTATTGCCATCGGGAGTGTAGGTGCCGCCGTAGGCATAAAAATAATTGCCGCGCCCTATTTTGGCCTGAGGCAAATATAGATTGAGGTTGGTACCCGTAATGTCAGCGCTGGCCAGAGGAGGTGTGGAACTGGCAGTGTTAAATCCTCCTTCAATCAGATTGCCTGCTACCGCGCTGCTCAAATCCACCCAGAACATAATTGTTTCTCCTGCTCCCTGGAGAATGCCTGCTGGGGTAGGAGAGTTATTTACGCCTTCCAGATTTCCGTTGCCATCTCCTTCTCCCCGAACACTACCTCTTGCCGCAAATCCGAATTGTGCAGCACTGGTCGGATTAATATCCCCGGGCAGATAGCCGAACTTACTACGAAAGGTATTCGCTGCAGTGTTGTATTTCTCAACCTGTGCGAGAGTAGCTCGCACCTCGCCAGCACGAATAAGATCTTGTCCCACCAGCACCCCACCAACGACGAAGCCGATAATCACCAGCACAATCGAAAGTTCTATGAGCGTAAAACCATGCTGCTTATGAAGTCTCTGCATTGAGTTAAGTGTCAATCTTTTTAGACAATTCGGCCATATATCACATTTGAAATGCACAATAGTTCTACTGGAACTTAAACGTCAAGGCGCGGTTTGAGCCTGCGATGTTTTTCTGGCTTAATCATTTGTTTAAACTGGTGTTCCGTGGTGGAAGACTGCAAAACCCATCAGGTCATTGCCAATAAGGCCGTCCGTAGAACGGGTTAAGGATTTAGGCTGCGTGCAACAGCTCGAGCAACTTGTCCTTTAGCTGCAATCGTTTCTTTTTAAGCGTTTCCGCAACGGGATCGGATACGGTCTCAATTTCCTGCTCAATACGATGCAACTGGTGATTAACGGTATGGTATTCCTCAAACATCCGCCTGAAATGAGAATCAGACGCCTTCAAATTATGCACCTTGTCTTTATATTCAGTGAATTCCTGTGCGAGGTCGAGGGGAGAGTGATTAACCATGATGGTGCTCCTTCAATGTCTTTGAGGAAGTATAACCGCTATGCTTAAAAAGAAATTGATTACGATCAAGGGATGGTATTTCTTTCACACCGGTAATATAGTGCCCCTTTGCTATTCACCCCAACAAGGAGAATCTCTATGAAAACCTTTACCAGAGCGTTGTTGTTTGCTGCGTTGCTGCCCTTTGCATTTGCCGCGCAGGCTGCGGATCACTATACGCTTGATCCGGCGCATACGAGTGTGGGTTGGGAAATCAGCCATTTTGGCTTCTCGCACCCTTCTGGCAAATTCGCACTTATTGATGGTACGCTTTCGCTGGATGCTGTTCATCCGGAAAACAGCACCGTTTCGGCGACAATTCCCATTGCCAATCTGGTAACAGGCATTCCCAAGCTCGATGAACATTTAAAGAGCAAAGATTTTTTTGATGTGGCAACCTTCCCAACCGCAACATTTGCCAGCACCAAGGTGGATGTTCAGGGCAATGATTCTGCCATTGTGCATGGCACGCTTACGCTTCATGGGGTCTCAAAACCAGTGGATCTGAATGTAAGGCTTAACAAGATCGGCGAAAACATGATGAAGAAACCGACGGCCGGGTTTAGTGCCACCGCGACTATCAAGCGTTCGGATTTCGGTATGAAAACTTACCTGCCGGCGTTGGGTGACGAGATAAAACTGACTATCGAATCCGAGTCTAACATACAGTAGAATAAAGGTTTTATAGCCTCTTCTTGTCACAATAATGTCATATTTCTCCTGCGGTAGCTCAGGCGCGTTTATGGTATCATAAATGTGTCTGAAAAGACGGGAGGAGACATAGGGTAATGCACAAACCAAGCCTGTATGAGCGCATGGTGGGCACGATCGTGAAGTGGGTCAAACCGCATCTGCATCGTGTCAGCGAGCGTTTTATAGAGCGTTCGGTGGATGAGTACGCCAAAGACAAGCCGCGGTTTGCGCGCATGATTGAATTTGAAGTCAGAAGGCGCGGCGATGGCGCAGGTCTGACGCAGGACGTGGCCGAGCCGCTCTTGTGGACCGGCATTAAGACCGTTGCTGCCATTGCTATTGCCTCGCTTACGGAATTCATGAAAGATCCCAAAATCAAAGTAGTCGGATTGGCCACCGCTGCGGGGATTGTGCTCAATAACGTGGTCGATCTCTTCCGGCTGGTGCCTCGTTATACGGCAGGTCTGCAGGGCAGTTTAGAGATGGCCAAGGACCGCTGGCGCTCGATTGAAGAAACCGGCATCGATCCTTTTGGCGAGCAGCGCCAGATAAATAAAGGTGGATTATCGGAAGCGGCTTTGGCGCGTAAAAGAGCTCCAGTGCTTCCCACCTCACTTATGGAACAGGCAAACAGGGTTTCCGAGCAAGATACGATCACCCGATAATTTAGGCGCGTTTGCGCACTGGCAGGAAGGCCGTAGGCAGACGTAGCGGAATGATTTCCGCATGATAGAAGGCTTCCCTCCAACGCATCTTGGCATAGGCGGCGATATCTTCTGCCATCGCTTTGATCCCGATAAAATATACCAGTGCATAGGCCATGGAAGCGGCGTTGAGCAGAAACACCACCGATTGACCCCAGTTATGGGTGAGTAGGCTATGCAGCCCTAACGAAGAGAATCCCGCCAGCAGCATGAGTTCCACACAGTAGTAGAACGCCGGCGCCGCTGTTCTTCCCGGCACTTTGGGTGTGCGGCAGAAGGGGGTCTTCTTGCTGGTAATCATCTGTTCAAACTGTTTGAGCACACCTCCCATTACGATGGGCAGCAACATCAAGAGCAGTGACCAGATGCGCAGCACATCGGAAGGTTTGTAGCCCGCATTCTTCAGATCGCGCGCATAAAGCAGGAAAGGCGGCAGTAGCAACAGAGGCAGCCAGGGCGTGCCTGCGAAACTGCCGAAGGGATAAAAGAACAGTATCAGCGAGAAAAAGCACAAGGTGGTTGAGGAAGACAGATAATGAAAGCGCATGAACAGTTCTTTAAGCAGGGAAAGGTTCTTAGGTGCGCGAATAGCATAGGCAATAAGCTTGGGCAGAATAATCATGCCGCCGTTGGCCCAGCGTCGACGCTGAATAAGGAGTGCACCGAAGTCCGGCGGGGTAGGGCTGAAGGTAAGCCTTTCGGGGTAGTTATAGAGCTTCCAGCCCTTGGCGACGAGATCGATAGTCGACTCGGTATCCTCGATCACGGTGCGGTCCTGAATATAGATGGCGACCGGATTGCCGTTTTCCACGACGGTTTCCTTGATGTCTTCCAGTGCGCGCCGGCGCAGCAGCGCGTTAGCTCCTACCCAGGAGGCTGCACCCCAGTAGGCATAACCCTGATGATTGAGGAACTGAACGTCAATGGAGGCACCGGCGACGCGTTCCAGGGCGTGCGGGCATCCGGGGAAAGAGGAATGAGGAGACTGTATCACCGCCACACGTGCATTTTCCGGCTGCTCGATGATATGCACAAGGCGCAGCAGATAGTCGGAAAGCATCAGGCTATCGGCATCGATGGTATTGACATAATCGCTGTAGGGGATGGTGAAGTCGGCTTCTTCCGGTGAGCATTGGCAGAGCGCGATGCCATTTTTCTTTTCCACCTCTTTCCAGGATTTGCCCATGAGCGAAAGATAGCTGTTAAGGTTCATCGCCTTGTTGGCTTCATGCGACAGCGTAGTGTATTTCTTGCGCTCGAAGCTGGAGAATTTTACATTGAATAATGCTGCCAGGCGCGCGTAATGACGCTCCAGATAAGCCTCATCGATCGATGAGGGACGGGCTATCTTCCGGCGCAGCTGTTCTGCCAGCATCCTGTGAGACTTGGCGGGCGCGAGCAATATAGAATTGATAAAGAATTTTTCGGCGTAAGGCAGGGCGTTTTCTGCGCGACCCGCGGCAAACTGGGTGGCCAGTTTTTCCAGCCATAATGCTGCTTCTTCGTAGGCAATGGAGAGCCGGTTAAGCTCAATGCCGGGATGTATGGTCCCTTCACGCTGACGCGCTTTAAACGCCTGCTGTGCAGCGATATGATGTGCAGCGGGGGCATCGAACAATGCCTGCATCTCGCTGGGAATAAGCCGCGTCTTTTCCAGGCTGAGCATATCTTCGAGCGCCTTGGCGCGGTAAGGATCATCAATCAACAGCACGATATCTTTCTGCGGATATTCGGTGAGTGCTGCCGAGAGCAGGGTCTGGCGGATAACCGCATGTTCTTCTTTGTAGGACGGGACTAAAATGGAAACGGAAGGAGCCTGTTTGCGGTAGATCTCTTCCAGCACATCGCGTGGATCAGGACGGTGTTTCGCGCGGCGCTTATAATAACCGACCAGACAGATTTGATAGAGAAAGTTACCGTAAGCCACAAACAGCATGGAAACGGTGAAAATAGCAATGCCAATGAGCGTATGCACGTCATTGTGGGCGTAAGCAATATGAGTATGCTGTGCCAGAGAGAAGAGTAATCCCAGAAAGAAAAAAGTTGTCACAGCAAGGCAGATGCGCGTTATCCATATCTCGCGCTTATTATTAATCAACATACTACGGTATTCCCTATCCCCGATTTGTGCGGTCGCTTCCATAAAGGAGCGGTCCTTATAAAGACAAGTGTCATATATTTCGCTCGGGCCTTCAAATTAACTTTTTGTAATTTTTGTCCCAATGCGGTAATATGCTCTTACTTCGTGATATTTAAGGGTAGGCAGAACGCACAATCACCCTGCCTGTAAATGCCGCCGGAACGTAATATAATAAAATAGGGGGCTTTTATGAGTATTACGATTTCACGGCGCCGATTTATCGGCGGGATGGTTGCGGCGGCAGGCCTCATTGGGCTTAAGCCGGATCTTGAGGCATGGAGTGAGTCTACTGGGCCCACGACATCGCATGCGGTGACACAATCCGTAAGCGAGTACGACAACTTTGCCAAGCTGGCTTTCAATGAGAATCCTTATGGGCCGGCGCAATCGGTACTTAAGGCGATGATGGGGGCATTTAAGTATGCCAACCGTTATAATTCGCCCGATAATGATATTGTTCAGGCGATTGCCGATCACCATGGTGTAAAACCTGCAAACATATTGCTGGGCAACGGCTCTACGGAAATTCTCGATGTGGCGGGCACGACGTTCTTGCGGGATGCAAAAGAGGTGGTGGGAGTCGAGCCCACCTACGGCACGGTCTATGAATGGGCGCGCGGCATGCAATCCCCCGCTATTAAAGTGCCGCTGCTGGCCGATCACCGGCAGGATATTCCCGGCATCATCAAAACAGCCAAGCAGAATCGCCATAAAGTGGGGTTTGTCTATCTGTGCAATCCCAACAATCCTACCGGTATGATCATCCACAAAGATGAAATCCGGCAATTACTGAATGAACTACCCGAAGATATGCCGGTGTTGATGGACGAGGCCTATCATCATTATGTCGAAGATGCGAATTATGCCATGTCAGTGCCTTATGTACTCGAAGGCCGCCCGGTCATCGTTACTCGCACTTTCTCCAAGATTGCCGGGTTGGCCGGGATGCGATTGGGGTATTGCGTTGCGCCGGAGGCATTGATTGCGAAGATGCTGCCGCATATGGGCGGTTATAATGTCAATGCGCTGGTGAAATGGGCCGGGGTAGCGGCACTTAAAGATACCGAGGCACAGACCAAGGTCCGCGCGCAAACGCTGGCCCTTCGCAAGAAAACGGTAGCCGAGCTACACAAGCTTAACTATCGCATTCTGCCATCGGAGACTAATTTTTTCATGGTGCATATCCGCCGCCCGGTAGTGCCAGTGATTGAGGCATTTCGCAAGCGGGGTGTGCTGGTGGGGCGCGCATTTCCGCCGATGCTGGATTACCTTCGGGTCTCCGTAGGCACGGCGGACGAGATGGATCGTTTCCTGGCTGCTTTCAAAGAAATTTTCTCAGCACCTTCGTAACTATCTTCATTTTGGGGCGAGCTCACCAAACCAATAGGCTGCTGTTACCCCGCCATCCATGAGGAAGTCGCTGCCAGTGATAAATGCACCATCAGGCCCCATGAGGAGTGCCCCAACAGTTCCTACCTCGTCGGGAGTACCTGCTCGTCCCGCTGCAGATAATTCGATCATTCGGCGGTAGCCGGCACCCCGTGGTCCCTTTAATTCTTCGTTTGCAAGCGGGGTAATGATAATGCCTGGGCTGATGGTGTTAACCCGTGCACCGCGCTTGCCCCAACGAACAGCTTCGGCCATCACCCGCAATGAATTTCCGCGCTTTGAAATTTGATAGGCATTCAGGGGGTCTGTAACCTTATCGAGTTGAAGCATGGGAAGTTTGAGTAACTCTTCGACTGGCGTGGTTGCAAGTAGCATGTTCTGCTCAGGCGAAAGCGGCGGCAGACGATGACCGGACTGAGATGCGATAACAATGCCTGAGCCTCCACGCGCTATAACATTGCCAAACTCATCGAGCACAAGTGCGGTGCCGTAGAGATCAACCTTCAGGATTGTTTTGGGTGATGCTTGAGAAGGAGAAACACCAGCGGCATGAATGACACCGAAAATGTCGCCATAAGATGCGGCTGTTTTAACGAGCGCTTGAACCGAAGTACGCGATGATACATCTACTGTTGTAGTGTTTACGTCAAAACCGGCAGCGTTTAGCGTTTTTGCCGCTGCATCCGCATTTTCCTGACGCAAATCAGCCAACACGACATGTTTGCCTGCACTCACTCGCCTCGCAATTGCTTGGCCTATCGACCCGGCACCAATGACGACGATAACTTGCTTCTGCACACAGCTCTCCTTTAGTCAGGTGTTGCTTCGGTTAAATATTCCTCGTCAGTCACTTTCTCCATCCACTCGACAACTTTACCATCGAGTGCTTCCTGAATGGCAATGTGACTCATGCCGGTAGTAGCTGTTGCTCCATGCCAATGTTTGCCTCCGCAGGGACAGGAGATAACATCACCGGCGCGGATTTCCTTCTTTGGGCCGCCTTCGCACTGCGTCCAGCCGCAGCCCGACATAACTACCAGATGCTGCCCGAGCGGATGGGTGTGCCATGCTGAACGCGCGCCGGGTTCAAACGTTACTAGCCCACCCGATACGCGGCCGCCTTTCACAGGCTGAAATAAGGGGTCAACCCGCACATTGCCCGTGAAATATTCTGCGGGGCCTTTCATAGAAGGCTGTGAACCGCTGCGTTTGATGGTTTGCATGGAATCCTCCTAATGATGTTACTGGGGAGCTAATATGGCTTCTGGCCCGTAAAAATCGGCATGAATTCTTATCGTCTTTGAAAACCAAACAGCGATCAGGCGGCAGTGTCTTTCGCCGTCCATTTGAGCACGGGGTTTCTCGCGGCTTGCACTTCATCGAGTCTGCGGCGTGGGCTGCTCACTGGGTTGTTCTGCAATGCTGCGCTGTTTCCGGCAATCGTCTGCTCGGCAATCATTTTCATGACCGCAATGAAGTGATCGAGCGAGGCCTTGGTCTCAGTTTCGGTTGGCTCAATCAGCATCGCGCCCTGTACCACGAGCGGAAAATACACCGTCATCGGGTGGATGCCGTATTCGATCAAAGTCTTGGCGATATCGTTGGTGGTGACGCCTTTGTCCTTCTGCAGCTTGTCGGTGAGCAGGCATTCATGCATGCAGTGGCCGGGGAAGGGGACGTGATATTGATCGCGCAACTGGCTTAGGATGTAATTGGCGTTGAGCACGGCATCTTCTGCCACCTGGCGCAAGCCGTCCGAACCATGCGACATCATGTAAGCAAGCGCGCGCACCGCCATGCCAAACTGGCCATTGAAGCCTTTCAGGCGGCCGATGCTGTCTTTGTCTTCGGTCACCAGCTTGTAAGCGTCTTTTTCTTTCACGATTTTAGGCACCGGCAGATAGGGCGCCAGTTCGGCGCTGACCGCAATGGGACCGCAGCCGGGGCCGCCGCCGCCATGCGGGGTGGAGAAGGTTTTGTGCAGGTTGAAGTGCATCACGTCGACGCCGAAATCGGCTGGGCGGATGCGGCCCACGAGGGCGTTGAAGTTGGCGCCGTCGCAGTAGAAATACGCACCTGCTTTATGCAGCACATCGGCGATTTCTTTCACACGCGGCTCAAAGAGGCCGCAGGTGTTGGGGTTGGTAAGCATCAGCGCTGCGACATCGTCGTTCAGCATGCTCTTGAAGGCATCCACATCAACTGTGCCGTCTTTGGTCGAGGGGATGGTTTTGGTTTCATAGCCGCACGCTGCCGCCGTGGCGGGGTTGGTGCCGTGCGCGCTATCAGGTATCAGCACGGTCTTGCGCACCTTGCCTTTGGCCTCATGCGCGCGGTGAATCACCATGATACCCGCGAATTCGCCGTGCGCTCCTGCTGCCGGATTGAGCGTGACATGCGGCAAGCCGCTCAGTTTGGCGAGCCACTGCTGCACGGTATAAATCACTTCCAACGCGCCTTGAATGGTGCCTTCGGGTTGCAGCGGATGAATGCCCGCAAAACCGGGCAGGCGTGAGACTTTTTCGTTGAGCCTTGGGTTGTGCTTCATGGTGCAGGAGCCCAGCGGGTAAAGGCCACTGTCGATGGCGTAGTTAAGTTTGGACAGGCGAACGAAATGGCGCATCACCTGCGGCTCGCTCACTTCCGGCAAGCCCACATAATCGCGCGCGGCAAATCCGGTGCGAAGCGGCGTATTCTTCGGCTCAGGCAAATCAACACCGCAAGCGCCATTCGTGCCTTTTTCAAACAGGAGATTTTCTTCAACGTTGAGGCCACGGCCTTTATCGAGTTCGCTCACAGTCATGCGACCTCCTTCGTACGGGCGGTAGCGGAAAGTTTCTCCAGTGCACCCGCGAGCACTTCGATATCGGCTTCGCTCGTCATCTCGGTTGCTGCTACCAGCAGCTTGTTACCCGCGAGCGGATAACCGGCGATGATACCTTTCGCAGCCAACTCTTTCACCGTCTGCGCAGCGCTGACCGGCAGTTCCACCACAAATTCATTGAAGAAGGATTTGTTGGGAAGTTTTATATTTTTTACTTTCGATAAACGATCGGCAAGCAAGCATGCGCGTTCGTGATTGAGGCGCGCAAGTTTCTTGAAGCCGATTTCGCCCAACAAGCTCATATGGATGGTGAAAGCGAGTGCAAAAAGCCCTTGGTTGGTGCAGATGTTCGAGGTCGCTTTCTCGCGGCGGATATGCTGCTCGCGGGTACTGAGTGTCAGCACAAAGGAGCGCCTGCCGTCTTTGTCCACTGTCTCGCCGCACAGGCGGCCAGGCATCTGCCGCAAATATTGCTTGCGACAAGCAAAGAAGCCCAGATGCGGTCCGCCGAAACTCATCGGCACGCCGATGGATTGCGCTTCGCCTGCGACAATATCTGCCTCCACGGGTGCGGGCAGCAGGCCCAGCGACAATATTTCATTCACTACTACGACCAGCAACGCGCCCGACTCATCGCATTGCTTGCGAAGTGCTGCGAGTGCTTGCGGCTCGCCGTGGAAATCCGGTGTTTGTACGATGACGCAAGCGGCGTTCGCATCCGGCGCGGAGGTCTTCACCGACACGTCGGAATAATTGCGGATGTAGGTTTCAATCACTTCGCGGTACTGCGGATGCAACGCGCCATGAATATGGATATTGGCACGTCCCGTCACGCGTTTGGCCATGAGGGCTGCTTCTGCGGTTGCTGTCGCGCCGTCATACATCGAGGCGTTGGCGATATCCATGCCGGTGAGATTCGCAATGATCGTCTGAAATTCAAAGATAGCCGTAAGCGTGCCTTGCGAGATTTCCGGCTGATAGGGCGTGTAGGACGTCAGGAATTCCGAGCGCTGAATCAGATGATCGACGGTTGCAGGAATATGATGATTATAACATCCCGCGCCTAAGAAAAATGGACCGTTCGCTGCAGGATGATTTTTCTGCGCCATTAGCGTCAACGCCTTTTCCACCTCTATCTCGCCCTGATGCGCGGGCAGATCGATGAGAGCGGAGAGCTTGGCTTCCTTAGGGACAGAAACATAGAGGTCATCCACGGCCTTAACGCCAATGGACTTCAGCATCTCTGTGCGGTCACGGGGGGTAAGAGGAAGATAGCGCATTATCCCACTAAGCTCTTATACTGTGCGGCATCGAGCAGCTTGCCAAGCTCCGCTTTATCGGAAGGGAGGATTTTGCAAATCCAGCCTTCGCCGTAAGGCGAGGTGTTGATGAGGCCGGGGGACGCCGTAAGTGCAGCGTTGACTTCCACGACTTCACCCGACAGCGGCGCGTAGACTTCACTTGCTGCTTTGACGGATTCGACAACCACGAACGCGTCGTTCAGCTTGACCTTTTTTCCCTTGGCAGGCAGTTCGACGAATACGAGATCGCCCAGCGACGCCTGCGCGTAGTCGGTGATACCGATGACGGCAACATCGCCTTCAAATTTCAGCCATTCATGCTGGTCGGTATATTTTACATCGGCGGGTATATTCGACATGGGTTTACGCTTTCTTCACGGGTTGTTTGGTTTTAGCGGTTACAAAAGAGAGTCCCTCAATCACGGCGGCGAGTTTTTTGCCTCTGACTTCCACTTCTACCTTTTGGCCGACATTGGCATATTCGCTTTTAACATAACCTTGGCCAATGGCAACTTTAAGCGAAGGGGAAAATCCACCGCTGGTGAGTGTACCGATTTTCTCCGTCCCCACATAGATGGGTGCGGCCTCTCGGGCGATGCCGCTTTCGGTGAGCTTGATGCCCACCCTTTTTTGCGTGGTGCCGGAGGCAAGTTGAGGGACGACTTTGCTTGAGCCGATATAGCCATCGTGGGTTTTGGTTATCACCCAGCCAAGTGCTGCTTCCACCGGCGTGATGTCCTCGTTTAAGTCGTGGCCGTAGAGGGGGTACCCCATCTCAAGGCGCAGGCTGTCGCGTGCGGCAAGACCGATAGGTAACACGGAGGGATTTCTAAGCAGGGTGCTCCAAAAGGCGGCCGCTTTGCTGCCCGGAATGCTGATTTCAAAACCATCCTCGCCGGTGTAGCCCAGGCGGCTTACGAACACGCTTGTGCCTTTCCAGCTTGCTTCTTTCAGCGTCATATAAGGCAGCATCGCTAAATCGGCGTCTGGTATTTCTGCAGATAGGACCGCTTCGGCTTCCGGCCCCTGCAGGGCAATGAGGGCATGTTCGGCAAGAAAATCAAATGTGACGCCTGCAGGCAGATTCTTTTTCATCCACGCGATATCAACATCTTTGCGGCCCGCGTTGAAGACAACGAAGAATTTGTTGTCCGTCATGCGCGTGATGATCAGATCATCAATAATGCCGCCCTTGTCGTTGGTGAGCACGGTGTACTTCGCGCGCATGTGCGGGGTCTTGAGGAACGATGACGGCGTGATATGTGAAAAGAACTCGGCGGCTTTTTCACCGGTGACAATGGCCTGCCCCATATGTGAGACGTCAAATAGTCCGGCGTGCGAGCGCGTCCATTCGTGCTCTTTCATGACGCCGGAGGGGTATTGTATCGGCATGTCATAGCCGGCAAAAGGCGCAAGCTTTGCGTTAAGCGATACATGCTGCTGATACAAGGGGGTTTTCTGGTTCATTTCTGTCTCTTAAATCAAAGGGCGTTCAAGGTTCATATAAGAGAGCGCACCGCAAATCAAGGACAGGTTGTCTTCGTCATTATCCTATTGATTTATATAGTAGAGCTAAACGATTTGTAACCATATCATCATAGAATTGTAACCGATTTGTCATCGTTTTCCTGTACTATGGAAAGAGGAAAAAAGCCGTTTTTCAAGCAATTGCGATGACCATATACCACTACAGTTCGGCATCCCTGATAGAGCAGGTACATGTGCAGACGACTGCGCGTGCGGGCATCGTGCGCGCAACACTGACTGCTTCGCCCAATACGGATGCTGCGCAATTGGAAAGATTGCGCATGCAGCTAGGTGCCGAAGGATTTTCTACATTGATGGATACGGTCAATGGCCGCGCCACATTGGAAATACGCGGCGTAAAAAATGCAAATATATTGCTCGAGAGTCTTGCAAAAACCGGAGCCATTCAGGGTGATGAAACCAAAGAATATACGGTGGACCATTCAAAGCCTGTAAGCTTCGGCAAGCGTGTACGCGGCAAGGCGTTTTATTTCTCATCGCTTTTTTATAATCTGGGCAACGTTGCGTATATTATTTCCGGCATCCAGCGCGGCCGGCATAACAAAGACGGTAAAATTACCTCCCACGATGTATCGGAAACCATGATCGGTGCCGCTTTCAGCGTTGGTGATATATTTATGACCGCGTATGGCCATGATAAAGGCGACGAAGAATTGCAGGCGGCCGATCAGGGGTTGCGCCGCTATCTGCGCCAGAAAGGCATCCAGATACCGCAGGGCGATACCCTCAATCCTGACTTACTCCACCAAAGTGGCGTCGTTAAGGCGACCCATCGCTGGATGCACAAACATATCGGTCGCATTAAGTGTCTTACGGAGTTCACTGGGGGCCTGCTTACCATTCACGCCGCGCTCAATCCCCACAACCGTAATCAGGGCAAGCTGGTTGCAGGATGCCTTATAGCCGTCGGATGGCTTGCCACGTTTGTACTCGATAAACCGCGCGGGCATCATATTTTTACCAAACACAAGTCCCATAAAGGCGTTATGGAGACGGTTCTAGACAACCCTCGTGCCTGGATAGCAAGTCCATTGGCGATGGCGAATAATATCGCTAACCTTAAAGGGTCATACGATGAGCGTAAGCGCTATCTTCAGGATATCACCTCGGCTCAGAATCCTGCCGATCGGGTGTGGGCCGAGCGCAAGCAGTATGATTATTTATGGAACGTAACGTCTGCCTGTTCTTTCCTAGTGGCGCATAGTCTGTTCGGGTTATCGGGGACAAGACATCCGTACACAACAGAGGACGATAAAGCGGTGATGGAGGATTTGATATTGCTCTCTGCCAATACTCTGGCCAAGCAACCGGAAAAGATTCGCGCAGCAGCGGTGGATGAAACGGCGCAGTATGTTTCACGCCTGGCGCATGTCACACTGGATAAAGACGACATTGCAAAAGCTATCAATGATAAAATCGCAGCCTTAAGCCATAGCAACTGGGCAACGCGTGTGCAGCAGCAAGCGCCTTCCGGACCTCAGCGTTCAGCTTAGGCGCTGTTTAACGTATTTAACGGTTTTGCGGATAATCGGCGGCGTAATGTTATTAATGACCGCCTTGATGGCTTTGGAGGGTTTAAGGTTACGCGGATGCAGCGCGGCAAGATTGAAGGTCGTGCGGTAAAAATCCGTATCGCTCTTGGAGTTATCCTTATCCCATGTGTTGGTGTAATAATAAAGCGCGATTGAGCGGCGGGGAGCGGCTTTGGGGTGGTTGATCGGGGCGGGATGTCCATGCAGCGCATTAGCGGTGGTTGAAAAGATAACGCAACGATTAAAGATCGGCAGGATGTTTTTCTCGCGTTTGCCGGTCTCGATATTCCAGAGTTCCAGCGCGCCGTTGAATGAATCTTCCCAGTCATCGTTAAGATAGAGTAGCAGATTGATACGCCGCTCGAGATTATATTTTTTATGGTGATTGAAGTCGGCATGGACCTCAAGGAATCCACCGTTTTCAATCCAGTGCAGGCCAGCCCCCAGATAACTGGGATCAGGCAGCAACCCCTGAATTCCCGTCAGCTTTTCCAGATAATCGATAAAAATGCCGGAGTTAAGATATGCCACCAGCAAGTTGGTTTTCGGGCCGACGATATGCGGAAAATAGGTGAGCTTCTTATGCTCGTTCAGATTGCCGAGGAACTTTTTGTAGTGCTTGGTTTTATCGATGGTGTTGATTTCTTCCATCACCTCGCGCAGCGTCTGTTCGTCAAAGAAATCATCGAGCATGATATGCGGGAATGGGATATTGTTTTGATAAAGCGCCCCTTGCTCTGTCGCCATCTGCGTAACGGACGCCTCCGTTGCTTCATAGCTGAACTTGGCAGGTACAGTCTCTGGTTTTGCTTGGGCGGCTTGCATGGAATTAGGCTCCTTCCCAGAGCATGGTACCCACACCGTGCTCGGTGAAGGTTTCCACCAGCAGCACATGTGCAATGCGGCCATCGAGAATATGGGCTGCGGCGCAACCGTTTTCAACAGCATGGACGCAGGTATCGATCTTAGGGATCATGCCACCGGTGATGGTACCGTTCTTGATCAGCTTGCGCGCTTCTTTAGGCGTAAGCTGGCTGATAAGATTACCTTCCTTATCCAAAAGTCCTGCGACATCGGTCAGGATCACCAGCTTCTTGGCTTCAATGGCGGCGGCAATGGCACCTGCCACCGTATCGGCATTGATGTTATATGTCTCGCCGTTTTTGCCTAAGCCGATGGGAGCGATGACTGGAATAATATCCGATTCATAGAGCGTATCCAGAATATCCGGGTCGATGGCCTCGGGCTCGCCAACAAAACCCAAATCAAGTACGCGTTCGATATTGGAGTCGGGATCTTTGACTTTGCGCGTGACATGCTTTGCGCGAATGAGGTTCGCGTCTTTGCCGGACAGGCCAATCGCCTTGCCGCCCGCTTCATTGATAGCACTTACAATCTGTTTATTGATCGAGCCAGAGAGCACCATCTCAACGATTTCAACCGTCGCCGCATCGGTTACGCGCAAGCCCTGGACGAAGGAGCTCTTCATCTTAAGGCGCTCCAGCATCTTGCCGATCTGTGGGCCGCCACCGTGGACAACGACGGGGTTGATGCCCACCTGCTTGAGTAGGATAACATCGCGCGCGAATTGCTTAAGCAACGCTTCCTCGCCCATGGCGTGGCCGCCGTACTTGATGACGAACGTCTCGCCTGCAAACTGGCGCATATAGGGCAGCGCTTCCGACAGTGTTTTGGCCGTCTTAAGCCAGGATTCAGGTGTTTTTGCGTCTCGATGTTTCATGATGCGTCCGTTGATTAATGCCCTAGTTAATAAATTGCGCGAGTTCGGCGCGCAACTCTTTAATTCCATCCTTCGTCTCTGAGCTTGTGGCCACTATACTGGGATGGGCGGCCGGGTGCTTTTTAAGGCTGTCCTGACAGGCTTTCAGCACTTGGGCCAGCTCTGCAGGCTTGATTTTATCGGTCTTGGTGAGTACCAGCTGGTAACTGACAGCGGCTTTGTCGAGCAGTGCCATGATGCCGTGATCGACCTCCTTAAGACCGTGGCGCGAATCAATCAGCAGGCAAACGCGCTGCAAATTAGGCCTTCCTGTAAGGTACGCCTTCACTAGCCTTGTCCACTGCGCAACGTCCTTGCCCGGCGCTTGGGCGTAGCCGTAACCAGGCAGGTCCACGAGCATCAGCAGTTCGGCGAGCAGGAAGAAGTTGAGTTCGCGCGTGCGCCCTGGCGTATTAGAAGCTTTCACCAAAGTTTTGCGGCCCGTGAGCGCATTGATCAGGCTCGATTTGCCGACGTTGGAGCGCCCTGAAAACGCAATTTCAGGATAAGCGGCTGGCGGAAGGCCCTCTATGGATGCGCCGCCCATGATGAACTCGCAGGGACGTGCAAATAAGGTTTCTGAGGAAAGCAATGTCATGCCCTCTTGTAGGCATGAAAGTTCTAAAAATCTATTAGATAAAGAAATCTTGCTTAACTACAGCACGTGCAGTGACTTTAGCCGGATGAAGGCGGCGAACTGCGCCCAACGTAAGTACGCTTAAGTTTCCGATGACGCCAATAGCACTGCAGAAAACGAAATAATGATCGCCAGTGTGCGTAACGGCGTAGAGCAATGTTACCAGATTGCAAAGAGTAAAAATAGACCAGGTGGAAATATTGAAAGATGCAGCACCGGAAGTATCTTTAAGCAACGTTACTACCTGGGGGATGAAAGCAGCGCCGAATACCAGGCCACTGAAGCTGTAAAGCAATGCGAGTACATCCATAATCTTCCCCAAGCATATTGCGTTATCTCAGAGGAAAGTGTAACAAAACACTGTGACGGTTTCGTGACGGATCGGTAAAATTTCCGTGACAATTCCTGTCCCCACGAGAACAACATAATATATTGTTAAATAAAGAGATTTTATTGTCTACCATTCCTTCTGTCTGGCTGCTTCTGGATGAACGCCCAGGCCATCGTGTGCAAGCCCTTGGCGTAGCCGAAAGGCTTGGCTGGCCCTGTCATATAAAAGAGCTGCATTACAACCGTCTTGCTGCCTTGGCTAATGTCGTTCTGGGCCGCAGGATGTGGCATCTGACACCCCAGTCACGTGCCGAAATGAAAGCGCCTTGGCCAGACCTCGTTATCTCGTCCGGCAGGCGCAGCGCGCCGGTGGCACTGGCCATTAAAAGACGCTCACGTGGTAAGACCAAAGCCGTGCATCTGATGTGGCCCGATATCGCGCCTGCGCGGTTTGATCTCATTGCTGTTCCTCAGCATGATATGCCGGGGCATAAAGGAGCTAATATTCTGTCCACCTTAGCCTGCGCGCATGGTTTTACGCTGTCTCGTCTGCAGCGGGAGGTGAAATACTGGCGCAAGACCGTGGAGCATTTGCCGCATCCGCGCATTGCGGTGCTGGTTGGCGGCACGGCACGTGGGGCGGAATACGAGGACGCCGATTTCACTGCGCTTGCTGCCTATGCCTCTGCGGAAGCCGAACGGCTTAACGGCTCGCTTATGATCGCAAGCAGTCCGCGCACGGGCGAAAGAGGGGAGGAGCGCATTCAGTCCATGCTGACTGCGCCGCATCTTTTTTATCGCTGGGGCAAGGGGGAGAACCCTTACGGCGGATTTCTGGCGCTTGCCGATGTGGTCATCGTCACCGGTGATTCGGTCTCGATGTGTTCGGAAGCCTGCGCTACCGGCAAGCCGGTCTACATTTTTATGCCGCCGCATTTAAGCAAGAGCAACCAGGAATTCCGCCAGGCGCTTTTTGCTGGCGCTCATGCCAAGCCGCACACCTATCCCATCCGTCCTGACTGGCAACCTGTACATCTTCCTGATGCCGCGGAGGAAATTGCCCGTGCAATAAAGACACGCCTGTTTAATACTGCATAGAAACCAGTTGATTCAGGTAGCGTTCACGGAGTAAATAAGAGCACATTATTTTTTGGAACGGAGCGCGTATGGCAACGAAAGATATTCTGGTCCCCACGATGGGTGAATCGGTTACGGAAGCGACCGTATCCAAATGGTTCAAAAAAGCAGGCGATGCGGTAAAGCAGGACGAGCCGGTGGCGGAGCTGGAGACCGACAAGGTGACGCTTGAGGTCAATGCACCGGCAAGCGGCGCGCTCAAGGAAATCAAAGCAGCCCAAGGCAGCACCGTGCAGGTCGGCGCGCTTCTGGGCATTATTGAAGAAGGTGCGGCAGGGGCAGCAAGTACCGGGGTAACCGGGAAACAGGTTGTCGGGGAAGAAAAGAAGCCCGCTCCATCTGCTCCCACCCGTGCACCCGATTCCCCGTTAACCTCTTCTTCCGGCCCAGCTGCACGCAAGATTGCTGAAGAATCAGGCGTCAATCTGGCTAGTGTACAAGGTACCGGCAAGGATGGTCGCGCCACTAAAGGTGATGTACTTGCTGCCGCTTCCGCGCCTAAGCCTGCTGCTGCGCCTACCGCGAGCGGGCCACGTGAAGAGCGCGTGAAGATGACCAAATTGCGCCAGACCATCGCCAAGCGCCTCAAGGATTCACAGAACACCGCGGCGATTTTGACCACGTTCAACGAAATCGACATGAGCAACGTCATAAGCTTGCGTAGTGAATATAAGGATGCGTTCGAGAAGAAGCATGGCATCCGTCTTGGTTTCATGGCGTTCTTTGTCAAAGCAGCAGTGGCGGCGCTTCAGGAAGTGCCTGAAGTCAATGCCCATATTGATGGCGACGAGATCGTCTACAAGAAATTCTATGATATCGGTGTGGCCGTTGGCGGTGCGCAAGGGCTGGTAGTACCGGTGGTGCGCGGTGCTGACCAACTTTCTATCGCTGAGATTGAAGCCGAAATCGCCCGCCTTGCCCAAAAGGCTAAAGAGGGCAGTCTTTCCATGGACGATATGACCGGTGGTACGTTCACCGTTTCCAACGGTGGCGTGTATGGTTCGCTGATGTCCACCCCCATCATCAATCCTCCGCAGTCGGCTATTTTAGGGATGCACAAAACCGAGGATCGCCCGATTGCCGTTAAGGGGCAGGTCGTCATCCGCCCGATGATGTATGTCGCTGTCTCCTACGACCACCGCATCATTGATGGCCGTGAATCAGTCACCTTCCTGGTGAAAATCAAAGAAGCCATCGAAGACCCGAGAAGGCTGCTGTTGGGAGTTTAATCCTTCTTCCCGAACACTGCTTCAGCAGCTGCTCTTGCTCCGCCACGTTTTTTGATCTCAGCTTCAGCGCGGGCAATTTCGGCTTTTAATTCCGCGATATATTCTTCGAGTGCCTTGACCGAAAGCGTATCGAGTTTGCGGAACACCAGTTCCGGTGGTTTTTTGGGCGGGTCGAGATCGTCAAACATGGTTATTTCTTATTGGTGAAGCAGTGAGCTTGTGCAGGGAATTTGCGCGCCCGCACGTCCTTAGCATAAGCCTCGGCGGCTTTACTTACCAGCGTGCCTGCATCGCCGTAATGCTTAACAAAGCGCGGCTGGGCGGGAGTGAGTGCCAGCATATCTTCCGTTACCAGCACCTGTCCATCGCAAGCAGGTGAGGCACCGATGCCGATCGTAGGCACGGATAGTTTGTGTGTTACTTCACGCGCAAGACTTTCTTCCACACCCTCAAGCACGATGGCAAACGCTCCGGCTTTCTCGATAGCCAGCGCATCTTTAAGCACCTTGTCGCGTTCGGCCTTGGTCTTGCCCTGATAAGGATAACCGCCCAGAGAGCGCACATGCTGGGGCATCAGCCCGACATGGCCCATTACCGGAATCGCGCGTATGGCAAGGAACGCCACTGTTTCCGCCATCTCGGCGCCGCCTTCAAGCTTCACGGCCTGGCATCCGGTTTCCTTCAGGATGCGTGCGGCGGCATCAAAGGCTGCCGCAGGGGAAGCCTGATAACTGCCAAAGGGCATGTCCACCACCACACAAGGGATCTGTGAAGCCTGGCTTACCGCGCGGCCATGCGCGATCATAAGGTCAAGCGTTACCGGAACAGTGCTTTCCATACCGTACACCACCATGCCAAGTGAATCGCCGACAATGAACAGATCGGTATGTTCATTGAGCAGCTTAGCCATATAGGCAGTATAGGCTGTCAGTGACACGATGGGGGCACCGCCTTTCATGCGGCGTATATCAACCGAAGTCTTGCGTTTCATGATGCCGTATTGCCGGGTTCGGATGCAGGTTCATCCTTGGCAGCCTGCTCTGCAGGATCGGGGAGGGCGGGCTTGCCTTTGGACTCCTTGGGTAACGTAATGGTAATCGTGGTACCTTTGCTGACTTCGCTCTGAATGTCAAATGTTCCACCCATGATTTCAACGAACTTGCGGGTAAGCGGCAGGCCCAAACCGGTGCCTTCATATTTGCGCGACAAGGTGTTATCCACCTGGCCGAAGGGAGCCATGGCGCGTGAAATATCCTTAGGCGCAATGCCGATACCCGTATCTTTCACCTCGATGGCCAGCGATTCATCCACCACGTTCTGCCACATGGATACCTTTACTGAACCTCCTGCAGGAGTGAATTTGACCGCGTTGGAAAGTAGATTAAGCATAACCTGCTTAAGTTTCTTGGCATCGGTATGCAGGATGAAATGCTCGCGCGGGATTCCCTCGACCAACTGCACCTGAGCGGTTTCCGCGCGCGGACTCACCAGGCGCATGCAATTTTTCACCGACTTGGTAGCGTCAACTTCGCTTATTTCCAGCTCAAGCTTGTCAGCTTCTGCCTTGGAATAGTCGAGAATGTCATTAATGAGGCTTAACAGATGTACGCCGGAGCCATGGATGTCTTTGATGTATTCGGCGTATTTCTCATTGCCAATCGGGCCAGAGCGCTCCGATTTGATGAATTCGGAGAAGCCGATAATGGCATTAAGCGGCGTGCGCAGCTCATGGCTGACATTGGCAAGGAACTGCGACTTATCGCGATTTTCGGCCTGGGCGCTTGCGGCCTGTGCGGTGAGTTCAAGGTTGGTTTCATGCTGCTTGGAGATGATCGCTTCGGCTTTGTAGGAAGTGTAGAACAATGTCAGCAGTATGATAAGAAATATGCTGATAACGCCCACGGTTCCGATGAACTGAAATTCATCCACATTGCGCCACTGCTCAGTGATATCACAACGAATCTCAATAATGGCATCAACAGGACTTTTTCGGCCTGCTATCACAGGGGTGTATTTATCATTGGTGACCGGAACCAGCGTTCTGACCAGAGTGCCCTTAGCGGGAGTGCCGTCAGATTTTACAAACGGGAAATCCTCTAAGACCGTACTCCACGTCTCTCCTGCGCGCGCTTTCTCAAACCCTTCGTCACGAGGCGCTTGCGGGGGATTATCGCTAAGCAGGCCGGCATTGTCTTTCGCCGACAGGATATGCGACTGGTCTCTGGAGATAAGTTGTGTGCCGTCAGATGTGTAAATTCGCACCCCGACGATAGGCATATCTTCAAAATGCTTGAAAACGTCGTCACTGAATTTGTCAAACGCGGCTACAATGGTAGGATAGTCGGGGCGGTTTTTTAAGCGTTCAGCGGTGATGCCTGAGGCACGGAATTTATGGTACCATTCCACCTGATCGCGGTAATTATATATCTTCCAGGTCGTATTGATAAAGCCTTGGGCTAGCGATTTATTGTTGTCTTTGACGACATCAATCAGGTCTCTGGAGGCGATCACCCGGAATTCGCGCCCAACGAAAATAGCGGCAAATATCACCAGGATGAAGCTTACAAGGGTAAACCAGCGGATGTAAGAAAACACGATACTACGTAAGGTTGAAGTGTTAGAACGATACTAATCTCATACTATAATTCGGGTATCAGTAACAAACTCTTAAACGCAGATCAAAAGCGCCGATTTAGTCCATAATAGATAGCTTTTTTGCATATAATTCATTATATTTCAGCAACATATCTCGTATGTTGCTGCGATGTCACCGCTGATGCAGATTTTGAAATGACAAAGAGGCTTCAAGTTGGGTTGACTTTCTACCTTCAGCCCATTATAGCTTTGCGCCCTTGAAATTGAGGAAGATTACGGAGAGACCCTATGGCCATGAAACGTACCTATCAGCCGAGCAAACTTATCCGCAAGCGCCGTCATGGCTTCCGTTCGCGTATGGCGACCACCGGCGGCCGTAAGGTCATTGCTGCGCGTCGTTCCAAGGGACGCAAACGCCTTTCGGCATAAACAAAGACTTCAATGTCTGCACCCATCACGGTGTTGAAAAAGCGCGCCGATTTTCTTGCGGCGGCGGCCAGCGGCTTTAAATATGTAAAACCTTCTTTGGTGGTGCAGTCCCGTGTGCGGCGGCAGGATGAGCTATCGGTCTCAGCAGTGCGAGTGGGATTTACCGCGACCAAGACGCTGGGCAATGCTGTGGTCAGAAGCCGGGTCAAACGCCGCCTGCGCGCCGCAGTACAACAACTTGAAGTAGAGCTTATGCCAGGCTGTGATTACGTGTTTATCGGACGGCAAAGCTGTTTGAAAGGCACGTTTGACGACTTGATCCACGACATGAAACATGCTCTAAAGCGCCTCGCTCATCAGATGGCAGAGGGCAGCAACCGAAACTCAGAACAGTAATCATGCGTTGGCTTTTACTCACGTTTATCCGCTTTTATCGTTACCTCATTTCTCCGTGGTTGCCGGTGGCTTGCCGGTTTACTCCCACCTGCTCGCAGTATGCCATGCAAGCGATCAAGGCGCAGGGCGCAGTAAAGGGAAGCGGGCTTGCGCTTTTGCGCATTCTGCGTTGCCACCCGTGGGGAAAGTCGGGCTACGATCCCGTGCCAGAGTGCGAGAACCATTATGAATAATAAATCTTCGGATACGCGCAATTTGCTGGTGACGCTCACGCTGTCGATGCTGATTATCATGTTCTGGCAATACTATGTGGAAGCGCCGCAGAGAAAGGCTCAGATGCTTGCTCAGCAAGCCAGAGCGAATGCACAGGTGCAGATCAAGCATGAGCAGGAAAAGGAAGAAGCCCAGTTACCTCAAACCCGCGAACAATGGCTTGCGCAATCACCACGCGTGCTCATTAACTCAAGCAATTTGCATGGATCAGTTGCGCTCAAAGGTTTGCGCTTCGACGACCTAACCCTTGCGCGCTATCACGAAGCGCTCAATCCCAATAGCCCGGAAGTGGTGCTGTTTTCACCAGCAGGTATGGTGGGAGGTTATTTTGCCGCCTTCGGCTGGACCTCTGATGACGTTGCGCTAAAGCTGCCCGGTGACGATACGCTCTGGTCGGCGGACGGCAAGGAACTGACGCCGGAGCATCCGGTCACATTCAGCTGGAAAAACCCGGACGGCGTGGTTTTTAGGGCCAGAGTAGCGCTCGATGATAAGTATATGTTTACCGTAGCGCAATCTGTGGAAGCAAAGAGTCCGCTGACGTTGCACAGTTACGGTTATATCAATCGCGTGTTTGACACCAAAACCTATCCCGGCACCGGCATCATGCATGAAGGCCCGCTTGGCGTGTTCGACGGCACACTCAATGAAACGGCGTACAAAAAGCTTGCCGGTGGCTCTGAGCAAACTTTTGACACTCCGTCGGGCGGATGGCTTGGCATATCGGATAAGTACTGGCTGGCGGCGATTATCCCGCCTAACGAACCTTTCAACTCGCATTTTAGCTATTACACGAGTAAAGGGCGCGATCATTTTCAGACGGATTATCTGAGCCAGCCACAAACGCAAAGTACAATACATTTCTTTGCTGGCGCCAAGGAACTTGCGGTGCTGGATGCTTATGCCGCGCAGTATCAGATTCCGCTTTTTGATCGCGCGGTTGATTTCGGCATGTTCTATTTCCTGACCAAGCCGATTTTTCTTACGCTTAATTATTTTCATAAGCTGGTAGGCAATTTCGGCATCGCTATTTTGCTGCTGACCGTCATCATCAAACTCATCATGTTCCCGCTGGCGCATACATCCTTCCGCTCGATGCATCAGATGAAGACACTGCAGCCGAAAATCAATGACATCCGCGAGCGCACCAAGGATGACAAGATCAAGATGAATCAGGAAATCATGGAGCTTTATAAGCGTGAGAAAATCAATCCCGCTTCCGGCTGTTTGCCGATTTTCATCCAGATACCAGTGTTCTTCGCGCTCTACAAGGTGCTTTACGTCACCATCGAAATGCGGCATGCGCCGTTTTACGGCTGGATTCACGATCTCTCCGCAGCCGACCCAACGAATCTCTTCACCCTCTTTGGGTTGATCAACTGGAGTCCGCCCTCATTCCTGCATCTGGGGGTATGGCCGCTCGTCATGTGTGCGACCATGGTGATTCAGCAGCACCAGTCGCCCCCGCCGCCTGACCCGGCACAGGCCAAGATGATGAAGATGCTGCCGTTCATTTTCCTGTTTGTGTTTTCCTCAATGCCCGCCGGGCTGGTGATTTACTGGTGCTGGAGCAATACGTTCACCATCCTGCAGCAGTGGTACATCATGACCGCGCATAAAAAGAGCCAGGCGCAGAAGTAAGAGATAGCTATCTTTTAGTCTGTAGCAGTGTGCTATCAATCGATGGTTGATCTGCAAATAGAGTTTTAACGAAGGTTCTTTCTTCGTCCGTTGTATACGCTGGCAGATCGGTTACCGCATTTTCATGCCTCATTAGCATGTCGAATGCTTTGGGAATCAGGTGGGCGCCGGCAAAGCGCTGGAAAGTTTGGACCACTCTGGAATTGGCGCCGTCAGGTAGAGTTGTGGCAGCCTGATTCAGATATATTCCTAAATCATGTTCTCTGATCGGATGACTCGGTCTTTCTTCTGATACTGAATGGTTGCCCCTTCTAAATATATGGATCGCTCTGGCAGGATACTTATCCACGACGGAATCACCGTAAATGATCAGATTGCGGCTATTTATCTTTGTGCTGCCCAGAGTTTCATCTGTATCCTTCACATTGGGGTTATGAATAGGAGCGCCAGATTCGACAAGGTGTGTGAGGCGCTTTTCATAGGCCATGTTTATAAATTGTGGTTTTTCCCTTGCCCATCCCAGTGCTTTTCCATCTCCTGGGCGATTCCTTTTACCTCATCCCATAATGCAGCTCCTTTGGGAGCTTCTGCTGCGTTGATATCCGCCTTGTTGATAAAAGAAATTTGCGTGAAATCCAAGTTTTCGGGTGCGATACCGATCGTATGAATAGGGGCGATATTCACTGCGCCTACTTTTGCCAGAATCGGAGACAGCTCTGCTTCTGTAAAATCGTTGTGCAATCTTTCGACTAAATATCGGCGTACATGTTCCAGCAACAAAGAGCCCGTGCTTAATGTGACAAAAACGGTATTGGCCGCCAATTGATCCAGTTGGCGTAAATAGGCCTCCTTATCAGGAATGGGAGCGACATTTGGCAAAAGAAATATCTGTTCTGCTAATTCTTTTGCAGCTGGACAGATATTGCCACCGGTTTTTATCCATTCATCCTCGTGCCAGGATTGAGTATCGGACGTGCCGATGGTATATAAGTTAGCATCTTTAGGTAATTGGTGAGAAAGAACCCTGTTGAAAGCGTTCCAAGAACCGGCGTTAATAGGAGACTTGCATAAATCATATAGACCGCCCAAAATAATGACGCGTCGGCCATGAATGTTCGGCTGCGAAATTTCCACCGCTTTTTCGTCTGATATCTGATATAATTTATATTCCTGAGGCATGGCGCTTCTGAAGCAATTAGTGCTGTCCCAAGTCTATATCAGGAATATTAACAAAAGGTTAAGCAAACGCCGCTTTAAGCAGCGTACGGGTATATTCTTCTTTCGGTGCCCGGAAAATTGCTTCGGCATTCCCACTTTCGACCATTTGGCCCTTGCTCAGCACCATAATTCGATGGCTGATGGCGCGCACGACGCGCAGGTCGTGGCTAATGAAAATATAGGTAAGGCCATATTTTCGTTGCAGGTCTTTGAGCAACTCAAGAATCTGCGCCTGCACGGTGGTATCGAGTGCTGAAGTGGGTTCATCGAGCACAATAAGGCGCGGACGCAATATCAGCGCGCGCGCAATGCTGATGCGCTGGCGCTGGCCGCCGGAAAATTCATGCGGATAACGGTATTTCATCTCCGGCGTTAGCCCTACTTCTGTAAGCGCTTCTTCGACGCGCTTTTCTTTCTGCGCGGGCGTAAGTTCCGATGCGTGAATATCCAGCCCCTCGCGGATAATCTGCTCTGCACTCATGCGCGGATTTAGGCTTGCATACGGATCCTGAAACACGATCTGCATATTCTGCCGTTGCGCCCGCAATGCTTTGCCGGTGAGCGTATCGAGGCGAACGACCCCTTCTTTGGTCTGAAATGTAATTACTCCCTCGCTTGCGGTAAGTCTGAGCAAAGCCAGCGCCAGTGAAGTTTTTCCTGAGCCAGACTCACCGACGATACCCAGCGTCGATCCGGCCGGGACATTGAGCGATATATGGTTAAGCACCTTTTGGTATACTGATTTCCAGGAAAAAAAGCGTTGTCCCACAGGAAATGCAACACAGAGATCGCTGCATTCGATGAGTGGAGTTGAGGGTACAGCGGCCAGCGGCGCAGAATTAAGCTCCGAAGCCAGTAATTTCTGTGTGTAGGGATGCTGCGGGGCGTTGAAGATTTCCTTCACGCTGCCCGTTTCCACAATAGCGCCCTGCGACATGATGGCGACCCGCTCGGCAATGCGGCGAACAATGCCCAGATCATGCGTGATCAAAAGAACAGCCATGCCGAGTGATTGCTGTAATTCTTTGAGCAGCAAGAGAATCTGCGCCTGAATGGTAACATCCAGTGCAGTCGTAGGTTCGTCGGCGATGAGCAGGATCGGATTGTTAGCGATGGCCATGGCAATCATCACACGCTGGCGCTCGCCGCCCGATAACTGATGCGGGTAGGCATTCAGGCGGTCCTTGAAATGCGCGAGGCCGACTTTATCCAGCAACTCGCATACTCTGGCTCTCACAGGGCTCGGGGGTCGGGGGTCGGGGGTCGGGAATTTTTTCTTGCTGACCCCCGCCCCCTGATCCCTGATCCCTAATCTTATGCATTCGCCGATCTGCTTTTCAATCGTATGCAGCGGATTGAGCGATGTCATCGGCTCCTGAAAAATCATACCGACGCGGCTGCCCCGCAAAGTTTTATAGTTAGGGCTTATTTCACCTTGAATAGATAATCCGGCGGGCAGCAACCCCATCACCGACAGTGCGGTCAGCGTCTTGCCAGAGCCGGATTCGCCAACGAGTGCGAGTATTTCGCCTTTATTGATGTCAAACGACACATCGCGTACCAGCGGCGCGGTGGCAGAAATGTTCAGATTCTTGATCGAAAGCACACTCATATTTGTTTTACCAGCGTCTTGCGTGGATCAAGTGCGTCGCGTACGGCTTCGCCGATGAAAATGAGTAAGCTCAGCATGACGGCGAGCGTGATAAAACCGGTAAAGCCAAGCCACGGCGCCTGCAGGTTGGTCTTGCCCTGCGCAAGCAATTCGCCCAGCGAGGGCGAGCCGGGCGGCATGCCGAAACCTAGGAAATCCAGTGAGGTGAGGGTAGTGATCGAACCGTTGAGAATGAACGGTATGAAGGTAAGTGTCGATACTACAGCATTAGGCAGTACATGGCGGCGCAATATTGTCCATTCGCCGACGCCCAGCGCGCGTGCGGCACGCACATAATCAAAATTGCGGGTGCGCAGAAATTCGGCACGTACCACACCCACTAGTGACATCCAGGAAAAGAGTACCATCAGCCCCAAAAGCCACCAGAAGTTAGGCTGCACTATACTCGCCAGGATAATCAACAGGAACAGTTCCGGCATGCCGCCCCAGATTTCTATGAAACGCTGGAACAGTAAATCCACCCATCCGCCGAAATAGCCCTGCACTGACCCTGCCGCGATACCGATCACCGAGCTGATGAGAGTCAGCGTAAGGCCAAACAGCACCGAAATGCGGAAGCCGTAGATGAGGCGCGCCAACACGTCACGCCCCTGATCGTCGGTACCGAGCAAGTTCTCGCGTGAAGGGCGTGAGGGGGCGGGGACAGCATCATAATTGATAGTCTGATAGCTGTAGCGGATGGGCGGCCAGATCATCCAACCATCCTTTTCGATCTTCTTGGCAACGTAGGATTCGCGGTAGTCGGTTTCGGTCAGAAAATCGCCGCCGAAGGCGGTTTCCGGATAGAAGCGGAAAATAGGGAAATAATACTCGCCGTGATATTGAAGCACGATCGGCTTATCGTTGGCGACGAATTCAGCTATCAGGCTTACCCCAAAGAGCGCCAGGAATATCCACAAACACCAGAAGCCACGTTTGTTGGCGCGGAATAATTGCAAACGGCGTTGGGTAAGTGGCGTCATAAATTAAGGCATTCTATCCAGTAATTTGAGAGAATCACAATGTCTTTCTGCAAACGTTCTGCCAGAACGCAGCGTAGAGCAATGCCTTGAGGAGAAAAGGGAAAAATTGCTAACTTGCGTTGTGAAATTGCCAGGCAAGGCGCTAAAAGAGCACAGAACTCAAAAAGATAGACAATAGTGCTTTCTTCTTTTATAAGCAGCCCCTTACATCAAACGCCTAAGCCCAGATAGCTCAGTTGGTAGAGCAAGGGACTGAAAATCCCTGTGTCGCTGGTTCGATTCCGGCTCTGGGCACCACTTTCAAAAGATTTTCGGCTCCTTGGCTTAATCCGGAATATCCACCCCGATCAGTTTGCCGTATTTGTCGTGATGCATTACCAGCACGCGTTCCTGTTGCCAGGCCCCAATATCTTTGGGTGTAAACTGATAGAGATGGGAGAGGTCCTCTATGGATACCGCAGGAGCACTCTTGCGCCGCGTTCTTCCACGAAATCTAATCAGGTTATATAATGCCCAGCCAATGAGCGCAGCGCCCATGCAGATAACGACTTCACAATAATTCATTAAGACGTGGAATAATTTAATATCATGAGTAAGTTTGGCGCTTGGTCCTTGACTCCACCATGTGATGATATGTCTTACGTACGTTAAGCAGTCCCATATAAAATAGAAATACAACACCCACAGCACCAGCGTCAGCACGATATCACGCATGCGCCTGAGATAGGATGTCTCATCCGATGAATGGATGATATAGTCATCATTGGAGGAATGGGTCATCTAAATCCCCGGTCGGAATTGCCCCATAATGCACGTCTGGAGCGGCGTTTAAACAAAGCACGCGGAACGCCTTCGAGCGTCGAAAACAATGCAATCAGCCAGAAACAAACCGGATACCATATTATCCAGATCAAGAGCCGTGGAAGTTTGGGTTCATAGCGCCGTTCAATAATGAGCGCGGTCATGAACTGGCCCAGGTTAACTGTCGAAAGCAAAAGACCCCAGAAGGCGGGAGGAAAGATGGTAGGTACGTTGAGCGCCGCTGGCATTACGAAATATTTTCCCAGGCACCACAAAATAAGAGAGAAAAGATAGCAATATGCCCATGCGGTACTCAGCAAATAGTCGATGGCAATGATCCACATACGGCGGTCTTGCCACACCCAAAGGCGCGACATATATTTAAGAAAGACTTCTGCACCCCCCTGCGCCCAGCGCACGCGCTGCTTATGTAGTCCAGAGAGGGTTTCGGGCATCAAAATCCAGCAGAGCGCATTAGGTTCGTATTGAATTTGCCAATGCTTAAGCTGTAGTGCCCAGCTAATGTCGATATCATCGGTAATCATGAAGGGATCCCAGTAGCCGCAACTATGCAATGCACTGCGGCGGAACGCGGCAATGACACCCGATACGGTAAAAATGAGCCCGTAGACACGCTGGGCGCGTTTAATAAGGCCGATAATAGAAGAGAATTCGCCTACCTGTATTTTTCCCAAAATTGTCGAGCGATTGCGTATACGGGGATTGCCGGTCACAGCCCCTACGCGCGGATTATCAAGAAAGGGCTTCATCAAATTTGCTGTCGCGTTAGGATGCAACATCGCGTCGCCGTCAACGCAGACAAAATAGTCGCCGCGGGCAACCAGTGCACCCATACGCAAAGCGATGGCCTTGCCTTGGTTCTTAGCCAGTTGAACCACGCGTAATTGGGGATGTTCCTTCGTGAGGCGCACGAGTGCGGAGCTAGTATCATCGCTAGAGCCGTCATTGATGGCAATAACCTCGAAAGAAGGCCACTTCTGCTGGCAGGCAGCAGCAATCGTTTCCGAGAGATTATCCCCTTCATTAAAGCAGGGGATGAGGATGGAGACAAAAGGATATGCTTTAAGGGTTGGCGTTACTTCGGGCCCTGGATTGCGCCGCTCAATACGATAGTAAAAATAGATTCCTCCAATCATCCACATAAAAGACATGAACAACGGATAGAGGAAAATAAAGTAAAGCAATGAGCCCGACAGAGCGGCTGCCAGGACCAGTAAAATAATAAGACTGACAGCAATAATTCTCATGGCAGGTAGGGATAGGTTTGTACGGAGAAGTCCCGATGCAACAGCTGGGCGTTGGGTGTGTTGGTGACAAAGTCGTCAGGATAGTAGCCAAAATTCAGTGCGCCCCTGCGGCTCAGCAACCGCATCTGGCCACCCAGTTCTTCTGTGGGGACGGCGCGGCTGTTACCCTGTGACTGCTTGCGCCAATCAACAGATTGAAGCTCAAAAATCGTATGTTTCAGGCCATTTGGATACTTAACCACTGCATCCACAAGCTGATTCATCCACTTGGCAGCTTCCCTACTGGGCACATTCTCCAGTCTGGGCATAGCCTCAACAGCGACATAATCATAAGCATCCAGAAACTGGGCGTAATTCTGCGCGAACCATTCTTCACTTTGTGGTTTTATCACCACGGGAGCGTATATATTGCGTACTGTTATTAACGGAGCACGGTAATATTTTACATGCGTCGCAAGTGTATGAGTGAAATCGATGAGTGCACGGGTCTTGTAGGATGTCCATTTGCTCATAAGCTGGGGATTGGCACGGATGGCGGCAATAGAGGCAGGAAATCCTGCGCGCTGATATGCCGCTAATGCAGGCGGGCTCGCATCTTCAAAATCAGAGAGCATCGCATCGTCATGAAACAGGATGCCGTCGATGGGACCATGCCGAGCCAGATCCTCGTATAATGCTATAATCTTCTGTTGTGCCTCGGGATCAAACGGCGAAGCCCGGTGATAGGCTCTGGGATCCACCTTTGTTTCGTTGCTTTTGGGATACCAGGTCATGACGGGTGTCACGGCTTTTCCAAGATCAAAAGACAATACTGGCAGCCATCCAAACACTCTTACATCGGCGCGCGTTTTTAGCTGCCAAGCCACGTGATTGAAAAGGTCAGCGCGCATCGGCAGAATGCGATTGGGAAAGTAAACCGCACGCGCCAGACCCGTTCCCCTCGGATCGGCAAACGCTTGAAGAAAAACGGTTGTGATCTTCATATCGTGAATCCGGGAAATCAACTGATCAATGTTGCGGGACATTTGTTTGCTATTCGCATCGTAAACATAGTCCAGATCCACCTGGACAACACGCTCAGGCCCCACCTTACCTATCTGCAGAATCTGCACCGCATAAGATTCCATAGAAGGATCGTTCTTCACAAGAAACCGCGGGACATTCATTGCACCCACTTTTGTAAATCCATCATCAAGCGATAAGGAAAGCGCCATGCCGTTCTTTTCTTGAGTCGCAATTTCCAGATTGTTATAGAAACCATACGGCCAGATAATGACACGTGGCTTTTGTCCCGTTTCTTTCGTAATCATTTCTGTCGAAGCTTCTGCATCCGCTTCGATGCGCTGCATGTACGCAGCAGAAGTCTCGTATGTCTTCGTGGCAGGATCGTAGGCTGCCGTTATTGCTGCGGGTTCTGTATTTCCCTGGGGGTTTGCGAGAATCCCATAATGCAGCGCGCTGGTGTGCGAAGCGATCTCTACAAGCCCTGATTTCTGCATTTCACGCAATTGCGGCCATGTAAGAAATGCGTCGCGTGGCATCGTAGTCTCACCATATCGCACACGATCGCCAGGATGTATATTATCACCGGGACTGCCTTTCATCCATTCGTCCACTACTGCAATGATCGCAGGAAAATGGAAGGCTTTAAGCACCGGATAGACCCGGGTATAGAAAGACTCATACCCGTCGTCAAACGTCAGAAGCAGCGCTTTGGAAGGGAGCGGTTTACGCCCAGCGCGTGCGGCCAGGATGTCATCTACGGATACGGGATGGTATCCTTGAGACTGAAGCCAGGAAAGTTGCTCGATTAGCTTACGTGTGGTGACGCCCTCAAAACGCTGATCGGGGTCGTCGTCCTCTACGTTGTGGTAGCACAACGTTAGAAACTCACCAGGCTTGGGAACACTGTCTGTTTCTGCCCGCAGTGCAGGGCCGAAGCTCACAACCAGCCAACTAGTCAGGAAAGCGATAGTTATTAAGATATTACCGTTTCGTTTCATCAGAACCGCCCCGTTGCGTTAAGGAGGATACTATAATTATTTTCCGATTTTCCGTTATAGTCCTGCCTTGTGTAATCGGTGATAAACCCAGCTTTGAACGTATTATTGGAATGGTAGTCCTGCTCATAGCGTGCATTGCATGCGTAGGAGTTTCCATAATTTTGCTGCCAATAGCTTCCTGCCGGCATCAGCATCAGGCTGTGTTCATAAAGCGTATCATAGAAATGATAGAGCGTTTGGGTGGCACGCAGACCTGCAAGGCCTTTGAAATCCAAACTAGGATTAAAATATTCCTGCCCCGTGTTCTCACTATCCTGCGTGGTGCTTACATCTCCAAGAGCGTCGAGCTTGAAATAAGGCGTGGTATAAAGACGCTCGCTATACGTAAGTGTGGAGGCTGTGCGCAGATTGTCATCTGAAAACGGCATGACTTCTGCATCCAGACGCAGTTCGCGCGATTCACTCTCGCGCCATTCGATATTGGCCGAATATTTATCGGCACTCACTCCAGAGTTTAAAGCGCGCAGAGGAACATCGTAAGAGAATAATTCATAACCGCCACCTGCGCTCCATTGATCATTGAAGGTCCAGTCCGCCGCAACAGCAAGTCCTCCACGCTGGGCAGACGTGTTGGTAAGCCCGGTGGTGTAATTATTGTACGTGGGCGCAATGCTTGCCACGATATTGGTATCTCGATATTCGACCCCTACCATACTGCGGGAATAATTGATCTTTCCCTCTTGGGCAGGCTCTTCCTCATGCCGGAATCCTTCCGCAGCGAAAACGCGCCAGTTGTAATCAATCGGCGCCGAATAAATTTCAGCATCCACCCCATAACCGTCGCCCCCCTGCGCGCTGTTGGAAGGGCGGAAGTTATAAAAAGCGCTCGTGACAAGTTCTGCCATATTGTTCACCTGCCACAAGCGCTCAGCCTGGGTTACTTCCAAAGATTCAGGGAAGCGTTGTTGCAGATTCCGCATGCGTGTATCAGCTTGAGGATAATCCCGCATATCAAGATAGGCCAACGCCTGCCCCACTTCATTCTCCGCGCTTTTCCCCTCCTGGATATTCGTGCCAATATCAAACTGCTCCAACGCCTGTCTTGGCCAGCCGCGGCTCAGATATACGCTTCCCAGCGCGCTACGGTTGAGTGCGTCGAATGGCGCGGCGCGGGTAATGGCGGAGAGTTGTTGATCGGCAATAGCAAGCTCGCCACCATATAGACGCGCCTTGCCCACATCACGATCAACCATAGCGCGGTTGGGATTTTCCAGACGCTCAGGCTCCCCTTTCTGGTAAAGCCATACAGGTTGTTGCTTGTCGAGCGCATCAATGAGCGCATAAGCCCGTTTAAAATCACCGCATTCCACATACGCAAAAAATAATTGGCGCTGGCTCTCGAAATCATGGGGATTTTGGTGCAATACTTCCAGATAGATATTGCGAGCTTCTTCCGGTTTGCGAAGGTAGAGATACGCACCTCCTACTACGCTTAAAACATACGCTGGAGGAGTGATGCTTTCTGCTTTCATGCGCTCATATTCTGCCACGACATCGCGCATACGAGAACGATCGCCGAGCGCAATAATGCGATCAAAACGCGCGCGGGTGACCTCGGGAGTTGCTACACTTCCCAGGCGCGACCAGCGTACAATTTGTGCATTCAACAGCGCAATGGCGCGGTCCGTTTGCATGTAACGTTCGGCCTCACTTAATGGCTCCAGCGTCCCCCAGCGCACAAGGGCCGCAGTACCATCGCCTTCCATCTGCCGATGTGCTTTTTCCGAGAGGATTCCCGGATGGGCATCGGCAAGCGCTAACGCAAGCTGGGGTGCGCCTATGTGATCTTCGGCGTAGATAAGCGCACGCAGCGCATCGGGATTGCCAGGACTCAATTCCTGGGCGCGCTCAGCATACGTAAGCTCTTCGTATATTTTTTTATTCTTTTCTGCGGCATTGGCGGCTGCTAGCAGCACTTCCGCGCGCGGACCATGTTGCTGCAGATCGGATTCCGCAGTTTTCTGAGCTTCTTCATAATTGCCTGAATCAATGAGACTGCGGATTACGCCCACTATCGCCGCCTCGCTATCGGGCGACAGCTTGAGAGCATCACGATAGGATTGCAAGGCTTCCGTCGCCTGCTTCTTATCACGGTAAGAATGTCCCGTTGCAATGAGCGCGTAATCAGATAAACGCAGCGCTTTGCTGGCTTCATATTGTCTGATGACGTCCGGATCGCGCCCCGTCCAACTTAGCACAGTGAGATAATCTGACGCGATAGCAGAATCTGAAGGGTATTGCGCGCGCAACTTCTGCAGGATATTCAGCGCCTCCTCTTTGTAGCCTTGCCGGGCGAGCAGAATAGCTTTTCGTTGCGAAGCATTTTTTAGAATCGCGATAAACGGCTTCTTGTCCTGGGGATGCTTTTGAAGTGCGCTGTATATTCTGCGTAATGCATCATCCACACGATTAGCTTCCATGAGACTAAGGATTTCACCGAGCGCAAAATTCTCCTTATCCGGATAGCGCTGAAGCGCCTCGCGATACAGTATTGAAGCTTTATCGGGTTGATGCAGGTTGCGATAAGAACGTCCCACTGCATCCAAAACATAATCCGGTGCCTCTTCCTGCGGGAGAGCCTTATATATATTCACAACATCTTTGTTATTTCCCGCCCAAGAGGAAACCAGCAAATAATCGTAAGTTAACTTGATGTCTTGCGGATATATTTCATGTAATGCGCCCAACCGTTTCAATGCTTCGGGGTAATGCCCTGCACGTGCCAATTGAATGGCATACGCATGCCAGGCATCATTGAAAACTGTTACAAGTTCCAGGCTATTTCTATGCTGGCTGACATAAATGCTGCCCTCATGTACCGCTTCTTCTGGACGTCCGAGCTCATTCAAGCACCTTACTGCACCAATAGCATACGAGAGATTATCGGGCGATCGCTGCAGGCCGCTATGGTAGATAAAAAGTGCTTTTTCAGGATCTTTTAAATCGCGGTACGCATGGCCGACAGCTTCGAGCACATAATCAGGTTCGTCCGCAGGAAGCTCTTTATAAAGGGTAATGACAGCGTCATCACGGCCAGCCCAACCGGATACGGCAAGAAGATCACGCGTGATAGCCATTTGCTCGGGATGTTCTCTATGTAATTTGCTTAAAATAGTCAGGGCTTTGTCGGTGTCTCCATGCCGTGCGACCAACACTGCAGCCTCCTGCTCTGTCTGCCATGCAGGTGGGGGCAACGGCTGAGACTTTTCAGGAAGTGCATAGGAAGGAGCAGAAATAAGAAAAGCAAAACTTATGCCTAGTGTTAGAGCACAGTAACCGCCCCGGAAAAGGGTATATAACAACTTTTGCAAACCCATAACAATGACAGTCGTCCTACGCAAATCTCAATCGTATACAAAAATTAATATTCATTAACAGTGAGGCCGCGCTTTTACCAGAGGACGGCCAAGAAGCCCAGCGGAATATGCTCTTAAAAGCTGAAGAACTGGTTAACAACTCAAGAAATAATTGTACCAGAATATATTATTCATTAATTACAATTGGTTAATGTGATAGAGGGGCATTAAGATAAATTCTGATTTTGCCTATGAATTTAAGTCTTTAGCTACTGCCCCACATATTGCTTTGTGAACTTCTTTCGGTGGTATTTCAGGTGTTGATAGACCAAAAGCGGAATAATTAAGCTGTGCAATGAAAGCCAACTCAAACTATTTAACTGTGACCATTTACCTTGCTCTATCTACTGGTGACATTTATACCTCCAAACCCCGTAGTATCGTGCTACTGTGGGGCCGTAGCTCAGTTGGATAGAGCACCGGTTTCCTAAACCGGGTGTCGTGCGTTCGAATCGCGCCGGTCCCACCACGTTAAGTTGTTTAATTTTAAAAAAGGAGGACTTATGACCATACGCAATTCACTCGTTATCGGCGCCGCGCTGGCGGCATTTACCATGGCTGCCGCTCAGGCAGATGACACTGCGACGGGGGCTAAGGAAAAATGCTATGGCATTGCCAAGGCGGGCAAAAATGACTGCGCCAGCAAAATGAGTGGCAATGCCTGTGCCGGGCAAACGACCAAAGACGGGCAGGGATTCCTTATCGTTCCCAAAGGGCTTTGTGACAAGCTGGTGGGTGGCAGCACGCAGGAAAAATAATTACACCTGCGTGGCTTGAGCTTCGGTAGTATGTTGGTGGTGATCGGCGGCAAGTAGCATATACACCGCTGGCACTACAAACAGCGTAAATAAAGTGCCGATGGTGAGTCCGGTGCTGATCACCAGCCCCATATTAAAGCGTGATGCTGCACCCGCTCCGCTGGCGATGAGCAGCGGTACGACCCCCAGCACCATTGCAGCCGTAGTCATCAGAATGGGGCGCAGGCGGATGCCGCACGCCATCTCAATGGCCTGACACTTGGTGGCCCCTTCAGCTTGCAGACGGTTGGCGAATTCGACGATTAGAATGCCGTGCTTGCTGATGAGTCCCATCAGCGTGACGATGCCGACTTTCGTGTAGATGTTAATGCTGGCGGAGCCAAAACCCAAGCTTACAAAAATCATCGCGCCTGCAATCGACATTGGCACCGAAGTCAGGATGATGAACGGATCGCGGA
>Ga0206965_10003_pt1 | contig 81796 bp, 78 predicted proteins | sample Alteio_BWOrgHeat_26_FD_152973 | JGI IMG/M metagenome (GOLD analysis project Ga0206965, IMG submission 152973) | Enriched cells from forest soil in Barre Woods Harvard Forest LTER site, Petersham, Massachusetts, United States -... | ecosystem: Environmental > Terrestrial > Soil > Temperate forest >...
TTCGATGAAAAAATTTATGGCCCTGCAAGCAAAGTGGTGCCGGAATATGTGGAAAGAATTTTGTTTTCTAACTTATAGCAGGCAATTTTGCTTATGTATCTAATTACGAGCGCGCTGGCTCTTTAGCCGAATAAATTCACCCTCCAAGCGCTCTTTTTTATCAGGGCTCAGAGTGCCTAAAACGCGCTCTACGGCTTGAATATAAGGTTGTACAGCGTCCATATCTGCCTCTAACTTTTTTTCCTGCCCATCTCTGGCCTTCAACTCTCTGTATTGTTTCAGGTCATCGCTTGCTGGTATTTGGCTTTGAAGTTTATCGAGAATCTCCCTCAACACTAAATCAGTTATTTCTTTGGGGAACTGTCCACCTATAAGCGTATCGCCTAAGGCTGAGCCGATTCTTCCCTCTATACTACTGCCAGAATAATGGCCGTAACCACGTGATGACATGGCCCCATTTATAAAATTATGAATGTCCTCATAATAAGAAGGATCACCACCAGACAGACTAAGTGTGTACAGCGGATCATAGCTATGAGTGCGAGGATACTGGAATGTAGTGACAGTAGCCCCCCAATGGTATGCTTCCATAATTCTTTTGGTAGTGGTGGCGCGTCAGTACTTTCAGATGGTGGCTTTTTTTTCCGTGAGAATATACCCATACCGCCTCCTGAGGTTAATAGCGGTATCTTACCAGTCAATAGTTAATAAACTATTAATGCCGGAGGCGGTGACACCAGAATTATAAAAGTATTTAGAGTCCCTTAGCCGCTTCCAACACTTCCTTCGCGTGGCCTTCAACTTTTACCTTGCTCCAGATCTGTGCAATCTTGCCATGGCTATCGATAAGGAAGGTGGTGCGATCAATGCCCATGTATTTCTTGCCATACATGCTCTTTTCTACCCACACGCCGTAAGCTTCGCAGGTGGTGCCGTCTACGTCTGACGCGAGCGTGAAGGGTAGGCAGAATTTCTGTTTGAACTTGTCGTGGCTTTTGACGTCATCTTTTGACATGCCGAGGATGACCGTATTGCTTTTCTCAAAATCCTTCATGAGATCGCGGAAGTCCTTGGCTTCAATGGTGCAGCCGGGTGTGTCATCCTTGGGATAAAAATAGAGCACCACGTTCTTGCCCTTAAGTTTAGAAAGGCTAACGCTTCCACTACCGTCGGTGGGAAGGGTAAAGTCAGGTGCCTTATCGCCAATGCTTAGTGCTGCAGATGATTTCTCTGCTGCGGATGATGCGGTCATGTGAGCCTCCGTGAATGAATGAGGAGTGAAGCCTAACAGGTTAAGCTTTAGCTTGCAAGAACGCCTGAGCTTTCTTGATTACCGTCTCCGGCTGCAGTTTTGCCAGACAGGATTCCTGCATCACCATTACATTCTTCCCCCGCGGAGCGCACAATGTCGGATTAGAGAATTGTGAAAACAGCACCAACGTGGGGCAGCCTGTTACTGCAATAAGATGGATAGGCCCGGTATCGTTGCCGATGGCGCCTTTGGCATGGCGCGCAAGTTCGGCGACGTCGGCAAAGTCCGTCCGCCCGATCAGATTTATCGCTTGGGGGCATAACGCCTCAATGGTGGAAATAACGGATGCTTCTGCTTTAGTGCCAATGAGCACGGGCATTATGTCGTGTTTTACGAGCCATTCACATAGCTCACCGTAGTGACTGGCAGGCCAGCGTTTACCGGGGCGGTGCGATGACCCACCGGCGGCAATCAGCACGTAATGCTCCGGTAGTTTAAAGCGGCTTAGGTCAGAAGTAAGCCAGTCGATATTGGGCGCTGGCAGATTAAAAATACCTGCCACTTCTAACTGCTTCCGCTGGCGCTCACTGCTATGGAGCATGGCACCTTTGGGAATACCGTGGTGATGCGAAGCGCCCTCGGCAGCTCCCACCCATTCGGGACGAGGCTCGCGCATAAACTTGAAATACCAAGAGGTGCGCTCGGAGCTTTGTAAGTCGTAAATGCGCGCAAAATTGCCTTTACGAATCGTTTTTAGCAACTTGAGAAACGACAGTAATTGATAAGGCTTGGGGCGCTTGTCTACCCAGATTTCGTCAAAATAACCGCTTTCGCGCAGCATGTCAGCATAAGGCGCGGTAGTAAGCAATGTGATATGGGCGCCCTTGTGATGCTCGCGTATGGCCTGAAAGGGCGCGGTGGCAAGAACGATGTCACCTAAAGCGCCATGCTTTATCACGAGGATATTACTCATACCGACTGCCTATCAGTTCCCAGTACACCTGTAATGTCTTTTCGCACATAACGGTGGCAGAGAAATGTGCGCGCACATGTTCCATCGCCTGCTGACCAAGACGATCCTTCGCTTCTTTGGGCAATCCTAGTGCATAAGCAATTGCTTGCGATAAATCCTCCACATCGCCAGGCTTGGTAAGCCAGCCGGTCTCGCCCTCCACCACTGTCTCGCAGGCCCCACCGTGATTCGTGGCAATCACCAGCCGTCCCATCGCTTGCGCTTCCACGGGTACGCGGCCAAATCCTTCCGGCTCAATGGAAGGAGCCACCACTATATCCGCCAGCATATAAGCTTCCGGCATATGCGGTGTATTACCCACAAAGCGCACATGCTCATCAAGTTTGAGCTGAAAAATACGCGCTTCCACTTCCTTGCGATAGCCCGGATGCCCCATATCATCACCCACCATCAGGCAGAAGAAATGACGGTGCGGCAGCTTGGCCAATGCTTCAATCAGCACATGCTGGCCTTTCCAGCGCGTCACTCTTCCCGGCATCAGGATAAGCGGCACATCATCCGGCAGACGCCACTTACCAGCGAGGTCTACCATGCGCTGCGGCAGGATACGCTTGGGATCAAACTGAGCAATATCCACACCGCGATGAATGATGCGAATGCGAGAAGCGTCCACTTCGTAATTATCCGTTATATGCTTTGCCACGAAGTTGGAGATGGCAATCACGCGATCGCCCTTAGTCATCACAGCATTATAATGTTTCTTTATTGCAGGTGTAAGGCCGTAAACGCCGTGAAACGTCGTCACCAGAGGTGTGCCAGTGCGTTTGGCCGCAAGATAAGCACTCCACGCAGGTGCGCGCGAACGGGCATGGATGATATCCACCTCGCGCTCGCGGATAATCTTTTCCAATTGGGCAGCATTGCGCCAGATGGCAAACGGATTTTTGCTGTTAAGCGGCAGAGTGATGTGCTCCCCGCCGGCATATGCCACACCCGGCACCATTGGTCCGCCCGATGATGCTACAAGCGCCTGCCATCCAGCACGGCTTATGGCTCCTGCAATTTCAATAGTGCCGCGCTCCACACCTCCGGAGCGCAATGCTGGCAACACCTGCAATATGACGGGTTGTTTCATAATAAAGACGTGGTAAGTGGTAAGAGTTAAGTAATAAGAGTCAAGGACAATTATGCACTCCTATTTAAAACTAAAAAACAGCGACCAGATTGCGTACTGCAAGACCGAAGGCAAGGGACCGGGGATTATCTTTCTTGGTGGCTTTCTGTCTGAAATGACGGGTGAGAAAGCAACCGCAGTTGAGGCGTTTTGTAAACAGCGGGGGCAGGCGTTTGTGCGCTTTGATTACCGAGGCCGTGGGCAGTCTTCTGGGGTATTTGAAGATCATACGATTGGCACATGGAAGGAAGATGCGCTTGCTATCCTAAGCAAGCTTACCAAGGGACCGCAGTTGCTTATTGGATCTTCCATGGGCGGGTGGCTTGCGTTGTTGCTTGCCATGGAAAAACCCAAACGCGTAGCAGGTATTATAGGGCTTGCTTCTGCGCCCGACTTTACTGAGCATCTTATCTGGGAAAAGCTAACCAAAGCGCAACAGCAGGAGATCATCCGCAAAGGTAAGATTACCGTACCTTCCGATATGGGTGGGGTTTACTCGATTACCAGAAAGCTTATTGAAGACGGGCGGAACCATCTGCTGCTGCATAAAAGAGAGATACCAATCGATTGCCCAGTACGCCTGCTGCACGGCCTGAAGGACGACGATGTGCCTTGGGAAGTGTCGCTTTCTATCAATGAGAAGCTCGCCTCACAAGATGTGAAGACCATCTTGATTGAGAATGGGGATCACCGTTTATCCAAACCTGAAGACATTCAAAAATTGCTCAGCATTACCGAGAAGATGTTGGAGAAATTAAAATAGTCTTTTGCGTCATCTGGGATTGTCATCCTCGGGCTTGACCCGAGGATCCATCTTACTTAAAAGAGTCTTATTATGCCCGCGAGGAAAAAATGGATCAGCCACTGATTGCTCGATTGCAAAAGGATAAGCCCCTTCTTGGCACATTGCTTACTACCGATTCCACGGAACTGGCTGAAGCACTAACATTAGCGGGTTGGGGATGGTTTTTCATCGATCTTGAGCATTCGGCCATGCAATTTTCTGCAGCTCAACGCGTTATTCAGGCAATAGCGGCACGGGCCTACACCGTTATCAGAGTGCCCGATCATACAGCGGGTAATATTAAAAAAGCGCTGGATATGGGATGCGATGGCATCATTGTCCCTCTTGTTAATTCCGCAACAGAAGCTAGCCAAATCGTCAGCCTTTCCAAATATTCGCCCCTAGGTGAACGCAGTGTCGGTATCGGGCGCGCGCAAGGCTACGGGATAAAATTTCAGGAATATATTCAATCGGCCAATCAGCATGTGGCAGTAATTGTCCAGATCGAGCATCGGGAAGCTATAGAAAACCTAGACACTATACTGCAGGTAAAAGGAATAGATGGCATATTCGTGGGGCCTTATGACCTCTCGGCAAGCATGGGGCTGATGGGGCAGGTGTCGCACCCTGATGTAGCGGCAGCGATTGCCAAAGTGCGTGAGCGTTGCAGATCAAAAGAAATTCCATTCGGGATTTATTGTGCAACGGCTGAAAAAGCGGCACTGGAAATCAAAGAAGGATGCAAACTTGTTGCAATCGGAACGGATTTGTCGCATGCAGTCAAAAGCGCAAGCGATACTATTAAACAATTTCAATCATAGAATAGAACGAATCATGAAGCCCACCACCAAGCCAAAAAATCCCTGTTTTTCCTCCGGCCCGTGTGCCAAGCGCCCCGGCTGGTCGCTTGATGCTCTGAAAGATGCCTCGCTTGGGCGTTCGCATCGCGCTAAAATTGGCAAAAATAAGCTTGCGGATGTTATCGAGCGTAGCAAAGCATTACTGCAAATGCCTAAGGACTATCTGCTGGGCATTGTGCCTGCTTCTGACACTGGTGCAATTGAGATGGCGCTCTGGTCGCTGCTGGGCGAGCGCGGTGTGGATGTGTTTGCGTGGGAAAGCTTTGGCTCCGGTTGGGCTACGGACTGCCAGAAGCAACTCAAACTTAAAGATGTACGTGTGTTCAAGGCCGATTACGGCAAAATCCCTGACCTCAAGCAGGCCGACTGGAACCGCGATGTTGTCTTCACCTGGAATGGCACGACCTCAGGCGTCAAAGTGCCAAATGGCGATTGGATTGCTGCCGATCGTAAAGGTCTCGCCATTTGCGATGCTACCTCGGCGGTATTCGCAATGGATATGGCGTGGGATAAACTCGATGTTGTCACCTGGTCCTGGCAGAAGGTTATGGGCGGGGAGGGTGCGCATGGTATGATTGCGCTCAGCCCGCGTGCTGTACAACGATTAGAATCTTACGCTCCAGCATGGCCGCTTCCCAAGATTTTCCAGATGACTAAGGGCGGTAAATTGATTGAAGGTATATTCAAAGGCGAAACTATAAATACCCCTTCAATGCTGTGCGTGGAAGATGCGCTCGATGGCCTCAAATGGGGCGAGCAGGTGGGGGGCTTGAAAGCATTACTCACGCGTTCAAGTGCTAACCTCAAAGCCATGGAAAAATGGGTTGCCAGAGCAGGATGGATTGGGTTCCTTGCGGAGTTGCCTGAGATTCGCTCCAATACCTCGGTATGTTTTAAGATTACCGATTCGTGGTACGCATCCCTTTCTCCCGAAGAACAGGAAAAAGGCGCTAAGAAAATCGCGAGCCTGCTGGAAGCGGAAGGTGTAGCCTATGACATTGGCTCTTACCGTGATGCACCTGCGGGACTGCGTATCTGGGGGGGCGCAACCGTTGAAACCAGCGACCTCGAAGCCCTATTCCCCTGGCTCGATTGGGCGTGGAATGAGGTCAAAAGCGCGGCAGCAAAGGCAGCATAAACCAAGGATGCTATGAGACGCAGAAAGAAGTCATCAGATCCATTCGATAATCCAGCTTTGGCGGCGTTGAGTCAAACCACTCCAGCCATAACTAATGACCTGTATACAGTTGAGATAGGCTTTAAAAAAGTGGGGAGCAGCCCTAAAAAATCTAGAATTTTACGTGAATCGATTGAAGAATGTTTTAGGGCCAAAGGCCTTAAAATTGTGGAAGGACATACCCCAGATTTGGTTGATATTCTGGCAGACGATCTTGTGCGTAATTTTCGAGCAACTGGTGGTACAAAAATAGCATTCTCTATTTCCATAAAATTTCAACCTGGTCAGCGCGAACTTATAGCCTCGGTAGCAAATGAGATACATCAGGCAGCAAACAAATTACAAGAGGTGGCGAACTTTCGTGCATAGTCAGTAAAAGCATTTTTGACCTACGACTAATTCTCTCTTTACATCCTTTTTGCTGCCTGTCATATCGTACCTCTCACTTAAACAGCAGAGAGAACCATGCCCAAAGTACTGATAGCCGACAAATTGAGCCCGCAGGCGATTGACGTATTCAAACAGAACAAGGTCGAGGCCGATGTAAAAACGGGCCTTTCCCCGGAAGAGCTGCTTGCCATCATCGGCGAGTATGATGGCATCGCCGTGCGTTCGGCTACCAAGGTTACGCCCAAAGTCATCGAGGCGGGCAAGAAGCTTAAAGTCATCGGTCGCGCAGGTATTGGCGTGGATAACGTGGATGTCAAAGCCGCCACCACCGCAGGCATCGTGGTAATGAATACCCCGTTTGGTAATTCGGTGACAACGGCAGAGCATGCCGTATCGCTCATGATGAGCTTAGCGCGTCAGATTCCGGCAGCCAACGCCTCCACCCATGCAGGCAAATGGGAAAAGAACAAATTCATGGGCGTTGAGCTTGCGGGCAAGACGCTGGGGCTTATCGGCTGTGGCAATATAGGCTCCATCGTCGCTGACCGTGCGCAGGGATTGAAGATGAAAGTCGTCGCCTACGACCCGTTCCTTTCCAAGGAAAAGGCCGACTCCATCCACGTTGAAAAAGTAGAACTCGACGAACTTCTCAAGCGTGCCGATTTCATTTCGCTGCATACGCCGCTGACCGATTCCACGCGCAATATTCTGAATAAAACCACGCTCGCCAAGACCAAAAAAGGCGTGCGTATCGTTAACTGCGCGCGCGGCGGGTTGGTGGCCGAAGCTGATCTCAAGGAAGCGCTTACCTCCGGCCATGTAGCAGGAGCAGCGTTTGATGTGTTCGAGACCGAGCCCGCAACCAAAAACGATCTCTTCGGAATGGAGCAATTCATCTGCACGCCGCATCTGGGTGCATCCACTTCCGAAGCGCAGGAGAACGTCGCCGTGCAGGTGGCCGAGCAGATGTCGGAATACCTCACCGTCGGCACTGTCACCAATGCGGTCAATATGCCCTCCGTTTCAGCAGAAGACGCACAAAAGCTCAAGCCTTATATCACGCTTGTAAGCCAGCTTGGCAGCTTCGCCGGTCAGCTTACCGAAACCGGCATTAAAGCAGTAAAGATTGAATATGAGGGAACGGTTGCCCAGCTTAATACCAAGCCCCTTACTGCAGTGGCACTCGAAGGATTGCTGGCACCCCTGGTTGAAACGGTGAACATGATCAACGCACCGGTGATTGCCAAAGAACGCAATATCGAGGTGAGTGAAGTTAAGCATGACCGCCAGAGTAATTACCAGACTTTAATACGCATTACGCTGACCACGGAAAGAGGCTCGCGCGATGTCGCAGGAACGCTGTTTGGAAACAAGCCGCGCTTAGTAGAGGTCAAAGGCATCCACCTGGAAGCAAGTCTTGCCCCGCGCATGCTGTACGTAAACAACGAGGACAAACCGGGCCTTATCGGCAATCTTGGTAAGTTGTTGGGCGAGGCGAAGATCAATATCGCCAACTTCCATCTGGGCCGCAATTCCAATAGTGACGCAATAGCACTACTGGAAGTGGATCAGCCTATTTCTGCCGAGTTGCTCGCGCAGATTAATAAGCTGCCCAGCGTAAAACTGGCTAAGGCCTTGCAGTTTTAAGCATTAGTTTTGTCTCGACTAGTGTTGTTAAATTTATCACACTTGTGGATAATTGCGGGTGAGTAACGTTCTGTTAACTATTGGGTGCTACGAAGGGATATTCAACCCCTAAGGAGGCAAGAACATGAAACACCAGGGCAATGATAGCCTGAAGGCTAAGAAGCAGCTTAAAGTCGGCAATCATCAATATGAATACTATAGCATTGAGGCAGCAGGGGCTGCACTCAAGGTCGATTTCTCACGGTTGCCATTCTCGCTCAAGGTGCTGCTGGAAAACATGCTGCGCTATGAAGATGGCAAGTCCGTCAAGACTGACGATGTAAAAGCTTTTGGCGAATGGCTCAAGACCAAGACCTCTGATCGTGAAATTGCCTATCGTCCTGCCCGCGTGCTGATGCAGGATTTTACCGGTGTTCCAGCGGTAGTGGATCTCGCTGCCATGCGCGATGCCGTGAAGAAAGCCGGTGGTAACCCCGATCTTATTAACCCACTTTCGCCCGTCGATCTTGTCATCGACCATTCCGTGCAGGTGGATCATTACGGCACGCCGAAATCTTTTGAGGAAAATGTTGAGCTTGAGATGGAGCGCAACGGTGAGCGCTATGCTTTCCTGCGTTGGGGACAGAAAGCCTTTAATAACTTTCGCGTCGTACCTCCGGGCACCGGCATCTGCCATCAGGTAAACCTCGAATATCTCGCACAGGTCGTCTGGACGGACGGCGATGTGGCTTATCCTGATACGCTTGTGGGCACTGACTCACACACCACGATGATCAACGGTCTTGCCGTGCTGGGCTGGGGCGTGGGCGGCATTGAAGCCGAAGCGGCTATGCTCGGCCAGCCGGTTTCCATGCTGATTCCCGAAGTAGTGGGCTTTAAGCTTACTGGTAAATTAAAAGAAGGCGTGACTGCAACCGATCTTGTGCTGACCGTCACCAATATGCTGCGCAAAAAAGGCGTGGTAGGTAAATTCGTTGAATTTTACGGTGAAGGCTTGAACAACCTACCGCTCGCTGATCGCGCGACGATTGCCAATATGGCGCCGGAATATGGTGCCACCTGCGGTATCTTCCCGATTGACAGCGAAACCGTGAATTACCTCAATCTCACCAGCCGCGATCCCGATCGTATCCGCCTTGTTGAGGCTTACGCCAAAGCGCAGGGCATGTGGCGTGATGCCAGTTATAAGGAACCGGTATTTACCGATACGCTGGAGCTCGACATGAGCAGCGTGGTGCCGAGCATCGCTGGTCCCAAACGCCCACAAGATCGTGTCTCGCTCACCGATGCCAAGAAATCTTTTGCCGATGCGCTGCCCTCGCTCAATACCGAAAAGGGTAGCGACAAACGCGCAGCCGTTGCCGGCACCCAATACGATATTGGTCATGGCGACGTCGTCATTGCCGCTATAACAAGCTGCACCAACACCTCAAATCCTTATGTAATGATTGGCGCTGGTTTGGTTGCGCGCAAAGCGAATGCGCTCGGCCTGAAGGTAAAGCCATGGGTGAAGACCTCGCTGGCACCCGGTTCCAAAGTGGTGACCGAATATCTGCAGCAGGCAGGCGTAGATAAAGACTTAAATGCGCTAGGCTTTAACCTCGTGGGCTATGGCTGTACCACGTGTATCGGCAACTCTGGCCCACTGCTTGATCCCATTGAAGCGGCCATCAAGGATAATAATCTTGTTGTCGCTTCCGTGCTCTCCGGCAATCGTAACTTTGAAGGCCGCGTGCATCCGCTAGTAAAAGCCAATTATCTGGCTTCGCCGCCACTGGTAGTGGCATATGCGCTGGCAGGATCGATGAATATCGATATCACCAAAGATCCCATTGGCACAGGCAAAGATGGCAAACCGGTTTACCTCAAGGATATCTGGCCAACCACAGCGGAAGTGCAGGAAACCGTGCTTAAATCCGTTACCGCAAAGCAATTCCGCAGCAAATACGCTGACGTATTCAGTGGCGATAAGTTCTGGCAGGGTATCAAAGCTCCGACCGGCCAGACGTACACCTGGGACGAAAAGAGTACCTATGTACGTAACCCGCCCTATTTTGAAGGCGGCGTTGCCATCGGCTTTGCAGACATTAAGAACGCAAGTATTCTTGCCGTGCTTGGTGACTCCATCACCACCGACCATATTTCTCCGGCTGGCAATATCTCCAAGAAAGGTCCAGCGGCAAAGTATCTCACCGATAACGGCGTCGAGCCTAAGGATTTCAATTCATTTGGCGCACGCCGAGGCAATCATGAAGTGATGATGCGCGGTACGTTTGCTAACATCCGCATCAAGAACGAAATGCTTGGCGGTGTGGAGGGGGGGCTTACCAAATACATCCCGACCGGCGAGCAGATGTCCATTTACGATGCCGCGATGAAGTACAAAGCAGACGGCACGCCACTCGTCGTGTTTGCAGGCAAAGAATATGGCACTGGTTCCTCGCGCGACTGGGCAGCTAAGGGCACGAATCTACTGGGGGTAAAGGCTGTGATCGCAGAAAGCTTCGAGCGCATTCATCGCAGCAATCTCGTGGGCATGGGCGTGTTGCCGCTAGTGTTTAAGGAAGGCACCGATCGTAAGACGCTAAAGCTTGACGGCAGCGAAACAGTAGAGCTTTCAGGTCTTGCGGGTGGAATTAAGCCACGCATGGACGTAAGTTGCACCATCACCCGCAAGGATGGAAAGAAAGAGACTGTTCCGCTACTCTGCCGCATCGATACGCTGGATGAAATTGAGTATTTCAAGAGCGGCGGTATTCTGCAATACGTTGTTGGCAACCTGCTCAAGCCACGCAAAGTCGCTTAGAAGCTAGGCTAGCTTATGTCTCTATCCGGTTGTACAGGATAGAGACATACAGCAGCTTGTCATCGAATCTTCACACACAACTGCTATAAATGTTGCTATAGTATATCTATAGCTTAGTTATTTTATTAACTATTAATTATCAATAAGTTATGTCATATCAAGCAGAGTCCGTAGCGATAGAAACAGAGGCAATGGAAGCCTTAGGGCTTACCCATATTGCCTATATAAAACGGGCAGGGGAGAACGGCTATGCCGTATGCTCCGCAGACGGTAAACAACTCGCTATCTTTCCCAATTATGACACGGCTTTCTTCACCGCCCGCCAATATAACCTCTTCCCCGTAAACGTGCATTAAATAACGCTTTTCTTAAAATTATTTATGAGATAACATTATTATCTCAAAAGCATACATGCTTTACTTGAGAAAGTAATGATATGAGGCGGCCCAGTACATTCCCATTTCTACTAGGCAATGCTAGGTCGTTGGCATGCGCCAAAGATGGAAATACGATTATATTATTTTGTGTTCTTCTTCCTGTCTTCTTGCTGCTGATAGTCGCGGTGGTTGAATTCGGCTGGTATTTTATTAAGGACGAAACCGTTGTGCGTTCAGTAAGCATTACCGCCCTTGCTATTCAGGCCAATCCCTCTTCTACTAGTTTGCAAAGCTTAGCCAACGGCAGTGGAAATTTTTATACCTATGGCAAAAATGGTAATTATATTTGTGCCATGTCTTATGCCACGTTAGCAGCTGCGCAAACGCAATTATGCCAGTCGGGAGAATGGGATACAGGCCTACCCGCAGGGCTATCCGCAGGAACTGTTTATTACGTCGCGGTGAAGGGCTATGTTGCGCCATTTACTCTTACCAATCTTCTTCCTTATCTTAACACCGCGCCCATCGCCTATAGTGAAGTCGTTCAAACCGGCACTTCCCAGCCTCCGGCGCAGACGCCCCCCACTAGCCAAGGGTGGGTAAACGTGGAAACTTCTCAGCAGAATTGCAGAGCCAGTCGTATGGGCCCTGTTTGCACCACTACTTATACCCCCTCGTATACTTTTAACACCACACCCGATCCCGATCAGGTGTGCCAAAGCAATAACTATCACCATGCGACGGGGAATTGCTTTAGTGATTCTAATAACGGCAGCAAACCAGGAGCATTGATAACAAACGCTCAATCCAATTCGTGGTATTGTGCGGTGGAACAGATCGTAAATGATAATCAGCAGGCTAATACTGGTGAAATTGAGGAACCCGAATTGTCTATGGTACCCCCCTATAAGATTCTTTGTGAATAACCATTATGACTAGCATAAATTTTCAAAGACTGCGCCATTATTGTAAATTATTTGCTCTTTGCTCGCAGGGTACAAACCTTATTGAATTCTGCATTCTGCTCCCTGTTTTTCTTCTGCTTATGCTTGGAGCAATTGAATTCGGCTGGTATTTTGTAAAAAATGAGTCTGCTGCCCGTTCGGTTGGCATTGTGGCGCTTGCAATCCAGAGCGGCCCTTCTTCCGGCGGATTACAAACCCTCGCTAATAGCAGCGGGACAGGCTATACCTACGGCCAGAATGGAAACTATATCTGTGCCATGTCTTATGCCACGTTGGCAGCGGCGCAAACACAATTATGCACCGCAGGAGCATGGAGCGTGGGATTGCCAGCGGGCGTATCCTCGGGAACGCCCTATTATGTGGCGATCAAAGCGTATGTAGCCCCCTCGCCATTTACCAGTTTTATCCCTGCTATTAATACATTAAGCATTACCCATTCCGCTGTAATTCAGACCAGCATGGTAAATCATGGCAGCACCTGGGTAACTGTACCGAATAACCCGCCTCTACCCGATACTCTTTGCCAGAATAATAACTATACCCGCGCCGCCGGGCCCTGCACGGTAACCGGACTGGATCATAGTTTAAACCCGGATGCTACTTTAACACAAGGCCTGCTGAATACATTTTGTTATGACTACGGTTTCCACTCTTGTTGGTATTCCTGTCTGGTTCCCAACAGGGATGGCACAGGAATGCTATGGGACCAAACTAATCCTGGGAATCAGATTCTCTGTGAGTAATATGGTGATAAGAAAGATACAAAATTTTGTCGGCCAGGTACAAGGTATTTATAAAACCTGCCAACGGCTAGTGCGCTGCCTTCATGGCACCGCTATCGTTGAGTTTGCCATATTATTTCCTATCTTTCTGCTGCTGATATCGGCAGCGATTGAATTCGGCTGGTATTTCATTACCGATGAAACAGCTACACGCTCCGTAGGTATAGTATCCATTGCTATGCAGTACAATCCTTCCGATCCCAATCTGCAGACTATGGCAAACAACAGCGGCTCCGCTCTTATCCAATATGGCCAGAACGGTAATTATATATGTGCCAAATCCTATGCTTCTTACTCAGATGCACAGAACCATTTGTGCAATTCAAACGACTGGAACACTGGAACACCCGCTGGCGTATCTTCCGGAACGCCCTATTATATCGCGGTAAAAGCCAACGTTGCCCCATCAGTATTTTCTCTGTTTGGTGGCTTTATTTACGGACTCAACCGATCTGCAATCGTGGAGGCAGGTGCGAGCGCCAGCAGTTCCAATTCGGGATGGGTTGCGGTACCTGCCAGTTACTCCACTTCTACGCCCGATCAGTTATGCCAGAGTAACGGGTATAATAATGCACTGGGGTCTTGCATGGACTCATCCTCACAAAGGGGAGTGATAATGACAAGAGGCTCCGCATCATCATATGCATGGTATTGCGCCGTGTATAGCAGCGCCCCCAATAATGCCGTGGCTGGAACGGGTATGTTTGGAAATAATTCGGATGGATGTAGTGGTTACTGCACAAGCAGCGGTGAAGATATGGGGCAGTGCGGTGCTACCTGCGCCGCCTTTACAAATCCTACCCATCTTCAGCTGACGTCACCTCCCACGCAGATTTTCTGCCACTGAATTCTCCTGCAACTATATTCTAAGGTAGTTACGCAATACCCTATTCTGAATGTTACTTCTGGTAATGGTGATATAGGATTACCAATTGAATAAAAAGCTTAGTTTCAACAATATATCTGGAGTAAGTGTTCTTTTACATCACCCTCGTTAACCCATTTACATCCACTGCGATTTAGCTTATAAAGCGCCCTCCTTATGGCTTCAAGGGGCGATTAGCTCAGTTGGTAGAGCAGCTGACTCTTAATCAGCTTGTCGTTGGTTCGATCCCAACATCGCCCACCATAATACGGTAATTCTATCATCACTTGAGTAAACCCAGACCATCGAATTGAAAATGTTTCGTTTCAACCTGAGCTTGGGCAATAGTGGTATTTTTAAAAATACTCTCTTTGAATTTGTGCTGGCAGGGTTGATCATTATCATTGCTAGTTTTCTCACTATTCTCCCTAATTTGATAGTACTAGACAATGATAAAGACGGACATCCCCAGATAGTCCGCAAATCAGATTTTATTATTTTTTATACTGATGCCAGGATTGCGGTGAACCAACCGCAGAAAATATATGATGCTGACCTTCAGAAAAAAAGTCAGTCAGAAATTCTGGGTATAAAAGAACAGAATAGCACTCCTTATTTTTATCCTCCCCAGACCATGCTTTTTTTTGCGCCTCTAACATTCCTTTCGTTAGAGAACGCCTATTACACGTGGCACGCGCTCAATATACTGATTACTTTTCTGCTGCTTATAGCTTTCTATAAAATGGGCATCTGTGCGCGACCATGGACATTTCTGATTGCAACTGTCCTGCTTCTTACCTCTTATACATGGATAGCTGCTTCCGCCAATGGTCAGCCCACTATACTTATGACACTTGGGCTTATGGCATATGTCCTCTTCTCACGATACAACCATATGCTGATTGCGGCGAGTGCATTAATTATAACCGCATTTAAACCACAACTTCTTGCGGCACCGGCTGTTTATGTTCTCCTCCTGCATGGTAGGCAATTATGGGGGAGCGTTTTTGCTGTTGGCGTAGGAATTATAGCCATATGCATGATTATTTTTGGGCCAACCATATGGTTAAACTATTTTGATACGCTATCATCGGCCCCTGCTTTGATACAAAAGGAAAATCTGTTTTCCAGCATGTGTAATGTAAGAACTCTTGCGCTCTTACTCACGCATGGAAAATATTTTGATATTATTAATCTACTGAGTTTTTGCGTGTGGCTTGCAGGGGTTCTGATTGCTGTCGGACTTGCTTATCAAGTGCTTCATAGTTCTACTAAAGCGCAAGAACTGGGACTGGCTCTGGTAATTATCCTTAGTTGTTTCTTTAGCCCATATCTGTTTTCCAATGGCCTTATGCTACTGAGTATATCCCTTGGAATACTGCTTAAATATTCAAAGCGCTGGGTTCTGATTGCAGTAACCCTAATGCTGGCATTAATTAATGAGGCACAGACTCTGCTTCCTCATACCATGCACTCTTTCTTTCTGATTCCTACCCAGATTGCGCTTAGTGCATGGGCAGCAAGTGCTTTATTTAAATTACGCTCCTTTAAAGCAACTTAAATTACTGTACACGCAGCAGACGTTGCAATCCATCCTGCATTTTATAAGGGCAGGGGGATTGGATGCAGGCGGTGTAAGAATGCTGTGACGTCGAGTAGATTCGGATAATGCCCAAATCCAGATGGGAGGAATATCGGCTTTTTTCTACCCATTCTTCTATCATCTTGTGGCACGGATTATCGGCAGCAATAGATATATTACGAATATACAAAGTACATTGATTGCTCGCGTTATCCCTAAGCAGTACGAAAGCACCTTCCTGCAGGCAGAAGCCCTGCCGTAAAAATTCCGCTCTCAGAATCTCTTCGATGGAATGCTTTACATTCTCCCAATGAGTGTTCTCGTGCTCGATTCTAGCAGGCTTTTTTGGTTGGAAGAGCCCTACAAAGAAAGTCTGCGCAGTACGAGAGAATGCCACCATATAAGCCCCTGTTGCCTTTTAATGTTAGAATACAGCAGCGCGCTTAAAGAAACGTTAAGACTACTTAAAATTTTATCTATTTTCGTAAACTGCGTAACGTCTGATCCAGCGTTTTTACGCCCCTTTATCTGCCGCTTTAAAAATGAAGAAAAATCAATTATATGTATCAAGCATTGTTTCACTCGTGCAAAAAAGGCAACTCCTTTGGGCGATATTACCAGCGATATTCTAACGCTTAGTTATGATAGCCTCAGTTCGCCCTCTATTAAGCTTAAGCTGCCTGAGCAGCTGCATGGAAGCCACCCCTTAGGATGGGGCATTGCCTGGTATCCTAATGACCAGGAAGCCGCTATTGTCTCCAAAGACCCGGCAGCACGCGGCACGGAAGTCCAGATGGACGCGCTGACGGACTGGGCCAACTTCCGCTCGACAATGTATTTCTGCAAAGCACAGGGGGCCGCTCGCGGTTATACCCATCATGAAACCCAGCCGTTTGCCCGGAGTTTTGCCGGGCAAGATTGGCTGTTTATGCATAACGGCGACCTTGATAAGAGCAAGCTGCGCGAGTTGCACAAGGACAAATCACGCTTCCTGGAGCCCATGGGCAAGACTGATTCTGAACTGGCTTTCTGTTACCTGCTTGGCAAGGTGATGGAAACGGAGGCACGCAAACTCTCCGACGTCCCTTATGAAACATTGCTCAGATGGTTTGAAGAGCTGGACAATCTCGGTAGTGCCGATATCTGCATCTCCGATGGCATTACCCTTGTGTGCTTCTGCGGTACAAAATCGGTGCGCAGCCTCTATTATACCCGCCTGCAGCCACCTTATTATCCCCGTGTATTCAATTCCGACTCTGCGCTGCTCTACCTAAATGACCCCCGAGATAATTATCGCACAATATTCGCAGTAAGCTCTTGCGTATTTGATACGGGCAACTGGCAACCGATGCAGCGCGGGCAATTACTCGTTATCCGGCGCGGCAACATTGTCTGGGATAACAAAGCTGGCGTTGTGCCGCCTCCAGTTCAGGTTCAGACGCCGGCATCTGCTGTACAAACCACAGCGCAGATAGGGCAAGCGCACAAGTCCATCGTTAATATCCGCTCCATCACCCATACTCCGGATGGCGCGCCACTTGCTTACCGCATGTTCGATATCACACATCTTACTGAATACAACTATACCGAGCCCGTAAATCACAGCAGACATACCTTCCGCCTCCAGCCAGTGGAGGACCCCACTCAGGAAGTAGAAAGCGCTAACCTTACGCTGTCAGTGCGTGGTGAAGAGATTCGTTATGAAGACGTTTTTGGCAACCAGTCCATCCATTACAGCATCAATACGCCTTACACCAAGCTTCTGATCGAATTTCAGAGCCGCGTAAAGGTCTATGCCGCGCTACCCGACGATCATAGTCTTTCGCAGCGACGCTCGAGCATCCCCTTGGTCTGGATGCCTTCGCAACGTCAATTGATGACGCCGTATCTCCTTCCAGAGGAGTTGCCGGAGACTCAGCTTCGTGAGCTTACCGATTACGCTATGAGCTTTGTTGAGCGCAACGGCTACCACCTGATGGAAACGCTGAAAGATATCAACCTTACTATCTATAGGGATTATAGGTACGTTCCCGGCGCTACTTCGCTCAATACAACTCCATTTGAAGTGTACACGACCCGCCAAGGCGTGTGCCAGGACTTTGCCAACTTGTTTATCTGCATGGCGCGCCTGCTCAGCATTCCTGCGCGTTACCGCATGGGATATATTTACACCGGCATGAACTACGAGAACAAAATCCAGTCGGATGCCTCGCATGCCTGGGTAGAGATTTACCTGCCTTATGTCGGCTGGCGCGGCTTTGACCCCACCAACGGCTGCATGGTGGTGCAAGATCATATCCGCGTTGCATCGGGGCGCAATTATATGGACGCAACTCCTACTTCCGGCACTATCTTCAAGGGCGGCGGCATAGAAACACTGAGAGTAAAAGTGACAATGAAAGAAGTCATTGCATGAACTTCAAAGGCTATCAGACACAGGGATTCTATGACGAGCTGATAGGGCCCGACGGAAAACCGCACCCCGAGGCATTGCCATTAATTGAACAAATCAAGGCCTTATCGCCTAAGGAACTGCGCCAACAGCAAAAAGCGGCCGAGGACGCACTTTATCAGCAAGGTATTACCTTCAGTGTCTACGGCGATAAAAAGGGAACGGAGAAGATTTTTCCGTTTGATATCATTCCCCGCATCGTCTCAGGCAACGAGTGGCAGAAGCTGGAAAAAGGACTCAAGCAGCGCATCCAAGCCCTCAATCTTTTTATTCAGGATATCTATGGTGAGCAGAAAATCCTTAAAGATAAGGCCATCCCGGCAAAGCTCATTTTTTCTTCCGCCTGCTATTTAAAACAATGCCAAGGATTAAAACCACCAGGCGGCATCTGGACCCATGTAAGCGGCACGGACCTAGTACGCGACAAAGACGGCGTCTTTCTGATATTGGAAGATAATCTGCGCTGCCCCTCTGGCATTTCTTATGTGCTGCAGAATCGCGCTATTCTGAAACGCACATTCCCGAGCGCTTTTGAGGCGATGAAAGTCCTGCCGGTGTCGGATTACTGCGATCACTTATACGACGCTTTGCGTCACGCCGCACAGCCTCAGGCGGCAGAAAAGCCCAACGTCATTATGCTGACACCAGGAATTTACAATTCGGCTTATTACGAGCACGCCTATTTGGCGCAGCAAATGGGTATACCACTTGCGGAGGGTTCCGACTTAACCGTTGCCAAGGATCAGGTGTGGCTGCGAACGACAAAGGGGCTTGAAAAAGTGGATGTCATTTACCGTCGTATTGATGATGATTTTCTTGATCCCAAAGCCTTCCGCAAGGATTCACTCTTAGGTGTCTCCGGTATTATGGAATGTTACCGCAAAGGCAATGTGACGCTTGCCAATGCCCCCGGCACGGGCATTGCCGATGATAAGGCGATTTATGCGTATGTTCCCCAGATAATAAAATACTACCTGGACGAGGATGCGATTATACCCAATGTTCAAACATATGTTTGCAGCGATAAAAAGCAGTGCGACTATGTGCTTAAGAACCTGAAGTCGCTTGTGGTCAAAGCAGTCAATCTCTCCGGAGGCTACGGCATGTTGATTGGGCCGCGCGCGAGCGTCGCCGAGCGCAACGAATTCGCTCGTAAAATTAAAAAGAATCCGCGTAATTATATCGCTCAGCCGACATTGGCACTGTCCCGGTGTCCTACCATCACAGCAAATGGCATTGAAGGCCGTCATATCGATTTCCGTCCCTATATTCTTTACGGCAAATCCATTTTTGTTCTGCCTGGTGGACTTACGCGCGTAGCATTGGTCAAAAATTCACTCGTGGTTAATTCATCGCAAGGCGGTGGCAGCAAGGATAGCTGGGTATTGGAGGAGACACCCAATGCTTAGCCGTGTTGCCCATTCCGTCTACTGGATGAGCCGCTATCTGGAGCGCGCGGAGAATGTCGCCCGTTTTCTTAATGTCAATATCCACCTTATGCTCGATCTAGGGTACTCTGCCAGCAGCACGCAATGGATGCCGCTGGTAGTAACCTCCGGTGACGAGGATGATTTTAAACGCCGCTACAAGGACTCCAGCGAGCGCAATGTGGTGCGCTTTCTTACGTTTGATAAACTCAATCCCAATTCGATTATATCGTGCATCAGCTATGCCCGTGAGAATGCACGCACGGTGCGTGAAGCTATTCCTTCCGATATGTGGGAAGAAATTAATGCGCTCTACCATTATGTACTAAAACACAGTCGCAAGCGCAGTATCACCGATCTACAAAAGTTCTATACGCATATACGATTTGCAAACCATACTTTCACGGGGCTGCTGGAGAATACCATGTCGCGCGGTGAAGCGTGGCACTTTGCCCGTATGGGAAAAATGCTAGAGCGTGCAGACAAGACCGCGCGCATTCTTGATGTAAAATACTTTGTATTACTTCCCGATCCTGATTACGTTGATTCTCCCTACGATACTGTGCAATGGGGGGCGGTGCTGAAATCCACCAATGCGTTTGAAATGTACCGCAAACAGTTCCAGCGTATTGAGTATAAAGATGTATCGCGTTTTCTCATATTTGATCCGCTTTTTCCGCGTTCGATGGCTTACTGCGTGAACATTGCCAAAAACTCGCTCAATGCCATTGCCGAAGTCACAAAAGCCAGCGTAAAAGCAGAGGAAGAAATAGCAAAAGTGCAGGAGATGTTGCTCTCTACCAATGTAGAGGGCGTGCTTGCCGATGGCCTACACGAATTTCTGGATACATTTCAGTTTAACCTAAACGTAGTCGATCAGGCGATTTACGGAGCTTTCTTTGCATTTCAGCCATAATAACGCTCGACCGATTGCACAACCTCTTTAGCACGCAGCGAAGCAATAATGGTGTTGAGGTGACGCGTGTCTTTGACTTCAATATCGAGCAACATCTCAAAGAAATCGGTGGAGCGGTTCAGTATTTTTAAATTGGTGATATTGCCTAAGTCCTTGGCAATGACATTGGTCACAGTGGCAAGCCCACCCGTTTCGTGTGATATGGTTGCTTTAATGCGCGCCACATGCTGCGCATTTTGCAGGCCGGTGTCCCACGCCACATCAATCCAGCGCTCCGGTGTATCCGAGAAATTCTCCAGTGTTTCGCAAGACGTGGCATGAATAGTAATGCCTTTGCCGGTGGTAACGATGCCTACAATTTTATCGCCAGGAATCGGATGACAGCAACCGGCAAAGTGCAGCGCCATGCCGGGGATAAGTCCTTTAATCGGGATGGCGTGGCCCGAAGCAGTCGGCTTTTTGCGCAAGCGCGAGAGTAAGGAGCCTTTCTTATTTGGCACCGAACTAATCTTACGATCAGGAAACGCTGCTTCAAACACTTGTGTGCGGTTGAGCAGCCCTTCGCCTACCTCGGCCAACAGATCATCAACAGTTTTTTTGTTAAAACCGTGAATGACGCCTTCCAGCATCTTATCGGTTAGTTCGATACCTTCTTGCTTGAAGGTTCTGGCAAGAATAGCCTTGCCCAGATTGATATATTCGGTTCGTTGCTGAGTGCGGATAAATTTACGGATTTCCGAGCGTGCCTTGCCGGTAACGACAAATCGCTCCCACGTAGGTGACGGAGTTTGCGCCTTGGAGGTAATTACTTCCACTTGGTCGCCGTTCTTAAGTTGTGTGCGCAGCGGAACAATACGCCCGTTGATTTTGGCCCCCACACAGGTATCACCCACACCGGAATGTACAGCATAGGCAAAATCAACGGGGGTGGCACCACGCGGAAGTGCAATAATATCGCCCTTGGGCGTAAAGCAGAAGACCTGATCGTGGTACATCTCCAGCTTGGTGTGCTCGAGAAATTCTTCCGCATTCGAGGAACGTTCAAGAATATCCAGCAGCTCGCGTATCCAGCGGTACTGCTTGCCATCCTTGTTATAATCACGTTTTTGCTTATACGACCAATGCGCCGCTACACCAAACTCGGCAATTTCATGCATTTCCTGCGAACGTATCTGGATTTCCACGCGCTGTTGTCCTGGTCCGATAACCGCCGTATGCAGCGATTTATAGCCATTGTTTTTGGGCGTGGAGATATAATCTTTGAAATGTCCGGGAATCGTATGGTAGGCAGCATGAATAGCGCCCAACACCTGATAACACTCCGGCACGGTGTCCACAATAATACGAAAGGCAATGATGTCGCTTAACTGCTCAAAGTTGACATTCTTTGTCTCCATCTTTTTCCAGATGGAGTAGGGCCGTTTCTCACGACCGACGACCGTTGCCTGCTTTAGCCCCGCTTCCTCAAGCGTTTTACGAATATGCGCCTCAGTCTTCTGAACCGCTGCTTTATCATGCTCGCGCAAGTAACTAAGGCGGTTGACAATGGACTCACGTGCTTCCGGATAAAGCTCAGCAAAAGCAAGATCCTGCAACTCTTCTTTAATTTTGCGCATACCGATGCGCTCGGCGAGTGGGGCATAAATTTCCAAGGTCTCGCGCGCGATGCGCTGACGCTTCTCAGGTGCCTTGATATATTTTAGCGTGCGCATGTTGTGCAAGCGGTCGGCCAGCTTGACCATCAGAACGCGTAAATCCTCGGACATCGCAACCAGGAGTTTGCGGAAATTTTCCGCCTGTTTAGCATTCTCTGATTTGGTCTCTAAACGCGAAAGTTTAGTAACCCCGTCTACCAGACTACTGATTTCCTTACCGAAGAACTTTTCAATATCTTCTAAGGTTGCATCAGTATCCTCGACCGTATCGTGTAACAGGGCGGTAGCAATGGAAGCAGTATCGAGTTTAAACTCTGTCAACATATAGGCAACTTCGACAGGATGCGAAAAATAGGGATCCCCCGAAGCTCGTTTTTGGCTGCCATGCGCCTTCATCGCGAACACGTAGGCGCGGTTCAGTAGATCCTCATTGGCATCGGGATCATAGGCTTTTACCGCTTCTACGAGTTCAAACTGGCGAATCATAAGGCCTTGATAATAATGTATCTGGACACCGTTGTCCAAATTTTATAAGCCTTTAGCTAAAGAAAATAAGGAAAGGCAGTAAGTTAATGGGCATTCACCCAATTATAGCTATTAAAAAAATAGATAGATATGATCTGATCCTCTTGCTCATTCTGGCAGGTGCCTTATTCGTAAGAATATGGGGGCTAAATGATTATTATTACAATGGCGATGAAATCCAGTTCATTATCATTGCCAAAGGCGAAACCCTGAAGGAAGTATGGCGTCGGGGACTTGCCGAAATGCACCCGCCTCTGATGCAGTTTATCCGTCACTTTATACTGATGCTGGCACCAGATGTATTAGCACAACGCCTCGTTTCCGTAATACTGGGAATGATATCTATACTAGGTTTCTATCGCGTGGGCTTATTGCTGCGCGGAAAATCCCTAGGATTATTCTGCGCTCTTTGCATGGCGTTTATGCCTGTCACGGTAACGACTTCGATAGTTGTGCGTAACTACGCTTTGATGATGGCGTTTTTATCATGGGGATTATTTTTCTTCCTACGCTATCAACAGAAAGAAAAAACGCGGGATTTACTAGTGTGCAGCGCACTTTTTTTTCTGGCATGTGCCAGCCACTTCAGTGGATTTTTTGTAGCCGGCGCATGTGGTTTATGTGAAGGAGTGTATCAACTGAGAGAAGGACGCATAAAGAAATTGCTGCCTTTGTGCGTATCCTTTATTCCTATACTGCTGCTAGGCATCTTCTTTGCGTATTTTTATATGGCTCCCGGAAGAGCAGGGCCGATATGGCATAAGCTTACGATAGATACAGGATTCTATTCCACCGCTTTTACTAGCAAGCTCTATGACACTCTGCTGAGCGTTTATTTCTACTTTACTCCCTTTCTTTACCTGGGCGATGTCAATGACCTCCCCATTTTCATAGCTTGCTTGTTCGTAAGCGGCGCTTGGTTCCTAGCCTTTTACATCATGGGGCTACGAAAAGTGTATGAATGTACCCCACGATTATTTTATCTTATTGTGATAATATGGATTGTAGGCGTAACATCATCACTGTTAGGATTTTATCCTTTCGGGAGCAATAGACATAATACATATTTCCTGGTTTTTTTCATTTTACCTTTTGGATATCTGCTGGACTCCTGGATTACAGAAATCCTTAAGCATTCTCATTCTATAGAATATACCGCCGTAATTCTAATCGCGGTAGTGCTGTTTACCGAAAATACCGGATATTATTGGCACTATTATGGTACTGAGTTTGATCTTAAACAAAACGATTATGATGCTACGCAGGAGTTTCTTAACAATCATCTGCAACCGGGAGATATTATCGTCACCGGCAGATTGGATGCCTATCATTATCTCTTGTTCGCGCGTGATGCGGGAAAGACACCCTACGATTATTTCCAAGATGTACCGTATGTTCATCAATCCACCATTTGGGCGCCCTATGACACGCCATTTAAGCCGTATCGAGGCTGGCTGGCTTTTCGTGATGATCTTGCGTCCCGCCTGCCGGAAAAAAGCGTTCTATCGACTGCTAGAGTCTGGTTTGTCATGTATGGTTGGAAAAACACAGAAATATGGCACTTGATGGAATGTAAGACGGCACAACAATACATTCACGATTTTTTTAGCCGCGATGGAACGGTCGTATTTAATATGAGCGTGTCTGAGCTCCGGGAGTTTCTAAAAGATCCCAACGCCTGGCAAGCATGTTATGCTGATTATAAACCCATCATTTACGGCATAGCTTTTGAAAGTGTAAAAAACCCCAACCCCTGATGACCATGCGAGTACAGGAAACCAGTAAAACCTATAGCGATTTCATCCAGCCGTTTTTAATCGACCACTCCGCCATTCGAGGGCGGCTGGTGCGGCTGGATAAGACACTAAATAATGTACTGACCGCACATCAATATCACACCGCTATATCCAGGCATCTGGCAGAACAGATGGTATTGGCATCACTGCTCTCTGCCACGCTAAGCGGTGACGGGATTCTAACCATCCAAGTCAAAGGTGATGGGCCTGTGAGATTTATCGTAGTGGACGTCATGGCAGGAGGCATCATACGCGGCTATGCCCAGATGGATGAAGAGGCACTTAAAAAAGTGCTTGGGCGCAGCAAAACCGCAGAGATTTCTAAAATATTAGGCAAAGGATATCTTGCCGTTACCCTTGATCAAGGAGGAGAAGAGCAGCGCTATCAAGGTATCGTAGAACTTAAAGGGGAGAATTTAAGCGAGGCTTTCAAGGGCTATTTTGTTCAGTCGCAGCAGGCCGAAGTGGTAATGCATGTGGCCGTGCGCGCACCGGATAAAAAACACAAAACCTGGCGGGCGGGGGGCATTATCATCGAGCGCATGCCGCTGGAAGGCGGTAAAGAAGCGGAGTTTACCCGTGAGCAGCAGGACGATCTGTGGAGCCGCACGGGCTTATTCATGCAGACGCTCAAAGAGGAAGAGTTGCTTGACCTCGATATCACGCCCCAGAACCTGCTCTATCGTTTATTCAACGAGGATGGCGTATGGGTCTATAAGATGCAGGCCCTTAAGGCTGGCTGTCGCTGCTCGCGCGAACGGGTAAAAACGGTGCTTAAATCCCTACCGAAAGAAGAGCTGATTTCTGCCCTAGACAAAGATCGCCTTACCATCCACTGCCAGTTCTGCAATTCTAAGGAAATCTTTACCCGGGCAGACATAAATCGGTTGTACAGCAAGCCAGTCAAGTCTAAAAAACGGCGATAGAATAAAAGGTTGCACAACAGAAAGAATGGTATTAATCTAAGTTAAATTTGCTAAACTAATTTTACGTTGTTGTCCTCGTAAGCAAAAAAGGAGAACCTTTATGCCCAGAGTCAACGTCAAAGACAAACGCAAGCACCAGCTGATGGAAGCCAACATCGCCTCAATCGCAAGGCGTGGGCTGGAAGATACCACCATAGCGCATGTCTCCAAAGGCGCTGAGATGTCACGCGGGATTGTCAATTTTTATTTTACGTCCAAAGAAAAAATGATGCAGGAAACACTTGCATTCATGGCGGCAGAATACACTGCCAGTTGGCAAGAAGCGTTAGAGAACAAGCTTAAAGAGACTAAAGATCCTATTACGCTTATTGAAGCTATTTTGCGCGCATTACTGAGCGATCGTTTGTGCAGCCATAAACGCCTTGCCGTATGGGCTGCTTTTATCGGCCATGCGGGAACACACCCTGCGCACGCTAAAATTATCCATAATGCCGATGAGTCGCTTGTAAAACAGTTAAAGGAATTATGGCAGAAAGTGCTGCCGGATGCCAAGGTGGCTGAGCAGCGTGCACGTCAGATGCAGGCACTCATTCGTGGGCATCACCTTTCCAGCGCGCTTGGAGCGGATATCAACCGCCCATCTACGTATTTCGAAGCATGGGCCCATTTATTCGAAGCCACTTCGGGCAAGCAAGAAAAAGTAACTAAAATCAAACCCGATGCATCGGCTAAGCAGGGCAAAAAACCACATCCTCCGAGCGTATTGCCCGGTCAGCTTGACTTTGGCGATTTATTCTCCAGCAATTGATTGATATTGCAGCTTTGTTGGGCTAAAGTCCCGTTCCCGCCGACCAGCCTTAGGGAACACACATGTTAAAACACTTAGTATATTTATTTTTGTCCTTCTGCGCACTCTCATCAGCTGCCCATGCCGCTGATCGTTATATCTTTGATAAGGATCACACGCATATTATCTTTTTTGTAAGCCATATCGGATTTTCCGATACCATAGGCCGCATCCGCGAATTCGACGGCTATTTTACGTTTGACGAAAAGGAGCCAGAGAAAAGCGCAATCGACGTTACGCTCAATCCCGCGAGTGTCGCAACAGATGTGGCGGCATTAGATAAGATACTGTTGAGCGATAAATTTTTTAACATCGAGAAATTCCCTTCAATACAATTTAAAAGTTCGCAAGTGCTGGTCACAGGCAAACAGATGGGTGACGTTATAGGAAATCTGACGCTGCTGGGTGTAACCCGGCCAGTAGTATTACACATAAAATATAATAAATCGGGCATTCATCCTTTTACCAATAACTATGTCTCCGGCTTTAGCGCCGACGCTGACTTAAAGCGCTCAGATTTTGGCATGAATGCGTATATTCCTGATGTAGGAGATAACGTGCATGTGCATATCGAAGCCGAAGGCATCGACCCACTAAAGCACCCGGGCAACAGCAAGGCACCGCACTGAATATGATGATACGTTTTCTAGCTTTGTGCTTTTTTATAGTGGGCGCATTATCCGTCCCCGCAGTGGCCAGCAGTATCACCACTCCCCGCACGCAGGCAACCTTGCTGTCGGATGTAAAGACCATCCATGCCGGGCAGCCATTCTGGGCGGTACTGCATATTAAGCTACAGCCGGGCTGGCATACCTACTGGAAGAATGCTGGTGATTCTGGCATCCCGCCCGGACTTGAATGGACGCTTCCTAATGGCTTCAGCGCTGGTGAAGTACAGTTTCTGGCTCCATCGCTGGAGAAAATAGGTCCGTTGGTCGACTATGCCTACAGCGATGATGCATATTACCCGGTAAGCATCACCCCACCGCTGATTTTGCGCAGCAATGCAACGGCTATTCTTATGCTCAAAGCACACTGGCTGGTCTGCAATGATGTCTGCATACCAGAATCGGGGGATTTCTCGCTGATGTTGCCTGCCACTGCCGGACCGCCCGAGCCAAGCGGCGACGCCCCACTTATCGGCGATGTGATAAGCAAATTGCCTTCCCCGTTACCTCATACGTTGCCTTTCTCTGTAGCAAACGGAGAAGTGCATTTTGTGCTCAAACACAGCCATCTTCCGTACGAAATAAAAAATGCCGAATTCTTTCCTGCTACCGATGGGCTAATTTCTAATGCTTCACTCCGCCAGGTCACTGTGACATCTGATTCTATCTCTTTCACCCTCAAGCAGGCTGAAGGAAAGCTAGTGGAATTGGCGCAAGGTGTCATATCCCTGTTTTTCAGTAATGGCGAACGCAAGGATTACGTCGTTACCCTTAAAGCGGGGATAGTGGATTCAGGTGCTAAAACTTCCAATTACGAAGGGTTGATTGCCGCCATGGTATCAGCGTTCCTGGGTGGGCTTATCCTCAACCTCATGCCCTGCGTGTTTCCTATTCTTTCTCTTAAAGCATTGGCAGTGGCCAAAAAGGCTGCCGCCCATCCTGATACGGTGCGCAAGCAGGGCCTTGCTTATGCCTTGGGGGCAACGCTCAGTTTTCTTGGGCTCGCATTCCTATTGATACTGCTGCAGAAAGGTGGTGCGGCCATCGGCTGGGGATACCAGATGCAATCGCCGGTGTTTGTGGCAAGTCTTGCTTTTTTGCTTCTCGCCATTGGGCTGAATTTATCCGGGTATTTTGAGCTACCTACGTTATTTGGCAATGCTGGTACGGCAGAAGATAGTACGATCGGAAGTTTTGTAACGGGCATTCTTGCCGTGATGGTCGCTACTCCGTGCACGGCTCCTTTCATGGCTACGGCTGTCGGTTTTGCCTTAACCGGCGGCACATTTGTTATTATCGCCGTGTTCGCAAGCTTAGGTATTGGGTTTGCCGCCCCGTTTCTGTTGATTAGTCTGTACCCGAAGTTAGTCTCAGCGCTTCCCAAGCCGGGGGCATGGATGCTGACGTTCAAACAATTCCTAGCCTTCCCAATATATCTCACTGTGGTCTGGCTACTCTGGGTGCTCACCCGTGAAGCGGGAGCCGATGCCGCAGCTATAGCGTTGCTGGGAATGGTTGCCATCTCCTTTGCCTTATGGCTTTGGCAGCATACCGCACGTGTGCTGGCGCTTCTTATTGCCATTGCCGGAGTTGGATTTGCCTTAACAATGATGCACCCCGCACCTCCATCCCCCAAAGCCGAACCTTTTTCTCAAGATAAGCTGAGTGAGCTTCGCAAAGCAGGCGGCGGCGTGTTCGTAGACGCAACAGCCGATTGGTGTATCACCTGCAAGGTGAATGAAACCGTCGCCTTGTCGAGCCCAAAGGTAATGGAGGCCTTCAAGCAAAAACATATTACCTATATGGTAGCTGACTGGACGCACGGCGATATGGATATCACGCATTACCTTGAATCCTTCGGAAGGCGCGGCGTGCCAATTTACGTCTATTATCCGCCGCAGGGTGAGCCCAAAGTGTTGCCGCAACTGCTCACCGAATCGGTTGTGCTTGAGGCCATTCAATGACCAACACGCATTTCGGGTTTAAAACCGTCGATATAGAGGAAAAAACGTCACTAGTGCGCGATGTGTTCAACACCGTGGCCACACGCTACGACATCATGAACGATGCAATGAGCTTTGGCATGCATCGCTGGTGGAAGCACGAATTTGTAGGCGATATAGATATGCGCCCCAATATGCGCTGCCTGGATGTGGCGGGCGGCACCGGCGACATCGCCTTCCGACTGCTTAAACGCGGCGCAGCGGAAGTGACAGTGTGCGATATCAATCAGGCGATGTTGGAAGAAGGCCGCAAGCGCGCCGACGATCGCAATATACTCAGCAACATCGAATGGCTGTGCGGCAACGCAGAAGAATTACCGCTACCCGACAATGCATTCCAGCTCTATACGATTGCATTTGGCATCCGCAATGTAACGCATATCGATAAAGCGCTGGCCGAAGCTTTCCGTGTGCTGGCGCCGGGCGGGCGATTCATGTGTCTGGAATTCAGTCACATGCAAAGCGATATGCTGGCAAAGGCGTATGACAGCTATTCCTTCAACATCATCCCCAAACTTGGCAAAGCCATCGCAGGGGACAGTGCGCCCTATCAGTATCTGGTCGAAAGCATCCGTCGCTTTCCAACCCAGGAAAAATTTGAGCAGATGATACAAAAAGCCGGATTCCGGCAGGCTCGCTACAAAAACCTCGCCGGCGGGGCGGTCGCGATTCATTCGGGATATAAAGTATAAACTATGGGTGAAAGAATATTGTTAATCTGCACGGGCGGAACAATGGATGCCAAAGAATGTGAGGATCCAAGAACTCCCCCCAAATATGTGGAAACACTTAAAGGTGAAGCCAGCCTTGTTATGCCGGCGATAGAACAGCTTGGTTATACAAATGTGGATAGGCTTAACTGGAAGGCAAGCGAAGAAAGCCGCTTTGTTAAAGACAGCAAACAATATACTCCCAAGGATATTGAAGCGCTTGCCAAGATTATAAGAGAAGACAAGGAGCACGATCATTTTATCATTGCACATGGCACGGACCACATAGTGCAAAATGCAAACTCGCTTAAATATGCTTTAGAAGGTAGCGGTAAGGTCGTGACTTTTGTTGGTGCAATAGTGCCGCTCTCGATGCATAAGAGACGGGGCTTCACCAGTGATGCTGTGGATACCTTAAAATTCGCACTCGGCGGTATTATGGAGCGAGACCCTGGCGTATATATCGTCGCACGTTATTCCAATACAAAACTACAGAAATTTTTTGATCCGAATGATGTAAAAAAGGATCGCGAAACAAGTATGAAATACATGAGCCTTATGCTCAGAAGCCGGTAATGTATCTGATGTTCGACACGCTCCGCAATTCCCTCCGCCTCATTCGCATTGCCATCATCCTTGCGCGCCACGATGTGCTGTTTTTCTGGAAGAAAGAAAATATCCACGGCAAAGGCAGGAAGCTCACGCATGCGCTGCATGAGATGGGCCCAACCTTTATCAAGCTTGGCCAGGCACTTTCCACGCGTTCCGATCTGGTGGGGCAGGAGATCGCCCAGGAATTAGCGCAACTGCAGGACAGACTTCCGCCGTTTTCGGGCGGCACTGCACGCGCTATTATCGCAAAGCAATTCAGCAAACCCATAGCTGAACTGTTTGCATCATTCGACAACCGCGCAGCCGCAGCGGCCTCTATTGCACAAGTGCATTTTGCTACGCTTCATGACGGCAGCGAAGTTGCCGTTAAAATCCTAAGGCCGGGGATTGAAGACGCCTTTGCCCGCGATATCGCGCTATTTTACTGGCTGGCCGATCTCGCCCAGTACTGGCGGCCTGACTGGCGGCGCTTTAAATTAAGAGAAGTCGTGCGCACGTTTGAAGAGATGGTGCGTTTCGAACTCGACTTGCGCTTTGAAGCAAGTGCTGCGGTAGAATTGAAAAAAAATCTTCAATTGGATACCGGATTTTATATTCCGCAGATTCACTGGGAACTTACTTCGCAGCGCGTGCTGACGTCCGAGCGCATTCGCGGCATTCCCATCAGCGATGTTGCTGCCATCAAGGCAGCAGGGCATGAGCCGGCAAAGCTGGTGGATATTGCTGCGGTAAGCTTTTTCAGGCAAGTATTTCGTGATGGATTTTTTCATGCCGATCTGCACCCAGGCAATCTCTTTGTATTGCCCAGCGGATGGCTGGCGGTGGTGGATTTTGGGATCATGGGACGGCTGGATAAAAAAAGCCGCATCTACCTTGCCCAAATTCTACATGGATTTTTAACGGAGGATTACCATAACCTTGCCAAAGTACACTTTGAAGCTGGATTGGTGCCTGCGCACAAATCCGTCGATAATTTTGCCCTGGCACTTATGGCGATTACCAAACCCATTATTGGCCGCAAGCTAAGCGATATATCCGTAGCGCGCCTGCTGGGACAATTATTCACGACTGCCGAGGCTTTTGAGATGGAAGTGCAGCCGCACCTGTTGCTGCTGCAGAAGAATATGATGATTACCGAAGGGGTGGGGCGGATGCTCAACCCAGATGTCAATATGTGGCAGGTGGCCGAGCCTTTGATTGCCGATTGGGCTAAGGAAAACCTCGGCGCACGTGCCCAGATTAAAGAAAAAGCCGAGGAAACTATTGAACTTATACGCTCTTTGCCAACGCTCATCCGCAATGCGGAAGTGGCGCTTGCGCGGGTGAGTGACGGTGGTATCAAGCTTCATCCGGATACCGTAGCCGCCAAAAAAACCTCCCAACGCGAATGGCTGTGGTTTGCGTGGATAGCATTTTTTGCATTGTATTTTCTTATTTTTAGCAAATTAACGATTTATTAGTAATTACCTGCTTAAGATAAAAATCTGCGTAATCCGTCAAATTAAATAGTTGTGGAAAAATATGACTGAAGAAAAAAAGCCACCAATGACTCGTAGAACATTTGCAACTACTATAGCAGGTACCGCAGCTGCCAGTATTGCTGCTGGAATGGGGATAGATCGCCTATGGCAAGCAAGAGAAATTCCCGTACCCGATGGCTGTGTGCGCTTTAAAGTAGAAGTAGATGACAACCGCCTAAAAGACCTAAATCCCTATGAATTACAAGATATAAATCTTGTCACGGATAGACTCAAAATTCGGTTAAATGGCAACCCCGAACAAAAAATATTCAAAATAAACTACGAAATATCCCGTCCAAGAGGAACGCAGCGTTACTCCTTTAATATTATCGCAGCAACCTTTTCAAATACGACGGGAGGCCTTATCAATAACGCAAATTTGTTTGGCAAAGAAAAGCGCACTGGGTCATGTTACGTGCTAGAGACAGAAGATTCGGATGATGTCAAAAAGCTAGAGAGCGTAATAAAGCAGTTAGAGAAGTTGGATAAGATTGATTCATCCAAACCTTCTGGTAAGAGTGATCAAGTAAGTATAAAAGCAGTATCTGAAGAATTGGTTGCTGCTATGCAGGCCGTTTCAGGAAAAATGCGCCCCGTTACTCCTAGCGCAATAAACCTAAGTTGATTCCTTGTTGTTATAAGCGTACGTTCGTATTTGCCCTTGCTTATATTACATAATGGACTAGTATATTAGCCCATTTTACATTTCTTTATGACTAAGTCCGTATTACTTATCGTTACCGGCAGCATTGCTGCCTATAAAGCGTGCGACATTATTCGCCGCCTGCGCGAACAGGAGGTGCTGGTTACATGCATCCTGACCAAAAGCGGCGCAGAATTTATCACTCCGCTTACGCTTGCCTCGCTTTCCGGCAATCCGGTCTATAGCGACCTGTTTTCGCTTAAGGATGAAACCGAGATGGGGCATATACGCCTCTCGCGTGAAAGCGATCTCATCGCAGTGATTCCTGGGAGTGCGGATATTATTGCCAAGATGGCAACCGGCAGGGCGGACGATTTAGCATCAACCACGTTGCTTGCTACCGATAAACCTGTGCTGATTGCACCTGCAATGAACGCTCGCATGTGGGAGTATCCCGCCACCCGCCGCAACATCGCCCAGCTTAAGAAAGACGGCGTGCAGATAGTAAGCCCTGATACAGGTGAACTTGCCTGCGGAGAAACAGGGGAGGGTAGGCTTGCAGAGGTAAATACTATCGTTACGGCTATTCTGCAAACGCTGGAAGGGCATAAGCCGCTTAAAGGGCTATCCGCCTTGGTTACCAGCGGACCAACTTATGAACCAATTGATCCGGTACGTTTTATCGGCAACCGTTCTTCAGGAAAGCAGGGGCATGCCATTGCTGCCACCTTAGCAGAAGCCGGGGCGGCAGTTACGCTGATCAGCGGCCCAGTGTTTGAGCCTGCACCTAAGGGCGTAAAGGTGATTTCCATTGAAACGGCTGAAGAAATGCTTTCCGCCTGTAAATCCGCATTGCCCGTTGATATCGCCATATGCTCTGCTGCAGTTTCCGACTGGAGAGCCAAAAAATTGTTGGATCATAAGCTCAAAAAGCGCGCGAATGATACCCCTCCGGAAATTGCGCTCGCGATTAATCCGGACATTCTTCACACGCTTGCCACCTTAAAGTCCAAACGCCCCTCACTGGTCATAGGGTTTGCCGCAGAAACAGAGAATGTAAAGAAAAATGCTGAAGCTAAACGTAAGGATAAAGGATGCGACTGGATTGTCGCCAATGATGTCTCCGGCGGCAAGGTATTCGGTGCAGATGCCACCAGCGCAATCCTTATCAGTAAACACGGGACCGAAGAATGGACCGATATCACGAAGAAGGAACTGGCACAGAGATTGGCAGCAAAAATCGCAGCATTTTTTGGAAAGGATACCCATGGTCAAAATCGCCCTCGTATTGTTACCCCACGCTAACGATCTTCCTCTGCCTGCCTATGCCACTGAGCACAGCGCGGGGATGGATTTGCTTGCGGCGGTAAAGGAAGACGTGGTTATTGCGCCTCACAAGCACGTGCTGATACCTACCGGCCTTACCATCTCGCTGCCAGAGGGCTACGAAGCGCAAGTGCGCCCGCGCTCCGGCCTTGCGCTCAAGTCCGGAATTACAGTGCTTAATTCCCCTGGCACTATCGATGCCGATTACCGCGGTGAAATAGGAGTCATCCTTATCAATCATGGCGATGCGGCTTTTACCGTTACCCGTGGTATGCGCATTGCACAGCTTATTATTGCTTCTTATGCACGCGCCGAGTGGAATCAAGTTTCCTCCCTTGAGGAAAGCGCACGTGGGGCAGGTGGATTTGGCTCAACGGGTGTAAGTCATAAGAAAACCGCATGACCCCGTTCTCTAAAAAATTGTTCTATGCCATCGAGGCGGTGCTTTATATCGCCTACAATGCCTCTACTGAGCCGGTGAGCAGCAAAGAGATCGCGGCAAAACAAGGTATGCCGCCGCGCTATCTGGAGCAGATGATGCAAAAACTGGTGCGCGCGGGGATACTGCGCGGTATGCGCGGGCCTCACGGCGGATACTTGCTCGCGCGTGAAAAACGCCGCATCACGCTGTCTGATATTTGCAAAGCGCTTAACGAAGAAAAAAACATTCCCGCATCCACGCCGCTGGGCAACCAGATTGTTGTGCCCATGATACGCAAACTTCAGGCAATGCTGGCAGAGCACATGCAGCAGACAACCATTGCAGATCTCTATGAACAGGCCACAGAGCGGCATATTCGTAAGAGTTTGGGTGAACGTAATGATTTTAACATTTAACGGAGGAAACGCATGACTGCCACCGCCTTGAAATATACGCCCGCGCAACTAGACGAGCCGGGCAGGGGACGCATCTACGACAATATCATCGAAACCATCGGCAATACTCCGCTGGTACGCCTGCACCGGATTGCCAAAGAAGCTGGATGCGTTGCCGATATTGCCGCTAAACTTGAATTTTTTAATCCGCTCTCTTCGGTGAAAGATCGTATTGCGCTGGGCATGATTGAGGCCGCCGAGGTATCGGGCAAAATCAATCCGCAATCGGTGCTGGTGGAGGCAACCTCAGGCAACACCGGCATTGCGCTGGCTTTCGTTTGCGCTGCCAAAGGCTATCGCCTTATTCTGACCATGCCGGAAAGCATGTCGCTTGAGCGCCGCAAAATGCTCAAGATTCTAGGAGCAGAACTGGAGCTCACACCTGCAGCCAAAGGTATGCGCGGTGCTATCGAACGGGCAGAAGAGATTGTAGCCACTAATCCTAATGCGTTGTTGGTGCAGCAGTTTAAAAATCCCGCTAATCCTGAAATCCACCGCCGTACCACCGCTCTGGAAATATGGAATGACACCGGCGGAAAAGTAGATGTGTTTGTCACCGGCGTAGGCACTGGCGGCACGCTCACCGGCACCGCGCAGGTCATCAAGCAGAAAAAACCAAGTGTTAAGTTTGTGGCCGTAGAACCGGAAGACAGCCCCGTCCTTTCCGGTGGTAAGCCCGGCCCGCATAAGATTCAGGGCATCGGCGCCGGCTTCATTCCGGACATTCTTGATACCAAGCTTATCGACGAGGTAATTACCATCGGCAATGAAACCTCTTTTGCCACCGCCCGCCAAGTTGCCAAGCTCGAGGGTATTCCCGTTGGCATCTCATCGGGGGCAACCATTGCGGCTGCACTTGAAATCGGCAAGCGCCCCGAGATGAAGGGCAAGCTGATTGTGGTTATCGCCGCCTCCAGCGCCGAACGTTACCTCTCGACTGCCCTGTTCCAGGAAGAGTAATGCCCCTGACGCAGGACCAGCTACGTCGCTACGCCCGCAATATATCGCTTGCGGGCGTCGGCAGCGATGGTCAGGAGAAACTACTGAGATCAAGCGTGCTTGTTATTGGCGCAGGAGGATTAGGCAGTGCAGCAATCTCCTATCTGGCCGCAGCGGGTGTCGGGCATATCGGCATTGTCGATTATGACCGTGTAGAGCTCTCCAATCTGCAACGCCAGATTTTACATGAGACTGGCGACATCGGCCGCCTAAAAACCGAAAGCGCGCGTGACAGGATCGAAGAGCTCAACCCCGACGTGAAGATAAAAATTTATACAGAGAAACTTGATAGCGATAATGCACTAAAACTCATCAAGCAATATGATATTATTGCGGACGGTTCCGATAATTTTGCGACGCGTTTTGCAGTAAATAATGCTTGTTATCAGGCGCAAAAGCCCCTGGTATCCGCTGCCATACGCGCCTTTGACGGCCAACTCGCTGTATTTAAACCCTCTCTTGATTGTCAACCCTGTTACAGCTGCTTTGTTAGCAGTCACCCCGAGGATGAACGTGGATGCAGTGATGTCGGCGTGCTGGGCGCGCTTGCTGGCGTTATAGGTTCGTTACAAGCGTTAGAAATTATCAAAGAGCTTCTGGGTATCGGCCAATCCTTGGCCGGACGACTGTTAACGTTTGATAGCAAAACGCTTACTACACGCATCAGTAGTATTACCCGCGATCCCAGTTGTCCCGTTTGTTCGTCTAGAAATGAAACAGCTTGCGACAATAAAAAAAAATCGTTAATGGCATAGGGATATAGTCACTTAAGAACGTTCGGGGAAGTTCTATGCGACGCGCCGTAATAGCGGGGATGATCGGTAACGGTCTCGAATGGTACGACTTCGCGCTGTATGGCTATTACGCTCCGATCCTAGGTAAGCTCTTTTTTCCGCAAGCCGAGCAGTTTGTTCAAACCATTTCCACCTATAGCATCTTTGCCGCGGGATTTGCCATGCGCCCGTTGGGTGCGCTTTTGTTTGGATATCTGGGCGATAAGTTTGGTCGTAAATTCGCGCTGACTCTCTCCATTATGATGATGGCCGTGCCCACGGGCTGTATTGGTCTTCTGCCTACTTTTGCCAGCATTGGCATCTGGGCACCGGTATTGCTGGCGCTGGTTAGAATGCTCCAGGGCTTATCCCTCGCAGGACAGTTTAGCGGTGCTATCACGTTTATTGTAGAGCATTCTCCACCTGGAAAACGCGGGCTCGCAGGAAGCACAACCGTACTCAGCCTGTGCGCAGGAATGCTGCTAGGCTCGGCCGTCGTAACTCTTCTTACCTTTGTGCTTACACCTGAACAGCATGAGAGTTGGGGCTGGAGAATACCTTTCTTACTCGGCATCCTCACGGCTTACCTTGGATATTATATCCGCCACTTTACCGAGGAAAGCCCACTTTATGAAAAAGCCAAAGGCGAGGGCAAGCTGTCGCAAACGCCGGTGCGCGAGGCATTCCGCGACCATTCCCTCGGATTGCTGCGCGGGGTGGGCATTTATATGTCCGTCACGGTGCCATTTTACATTTTAAGCGTGTTTATGAACGGCTTCATGTCAGTGACGCTTAAACATTCCGTTCACGACGCGCTGCTGATGAGTACGCTTACCATGATTCTGTTAATGTTGCTTGTTCCACTCAGCGGATGGCTCAGCGATATCGTGGGCCGCAAGCGATTAATGATGGGTGTCGCAGTCCTCTTTTTTGTTGCCTCTTATCCTCTGTTTCTGCTGATGACACAACCGGGATTCTGGCCCGCGTTATGGGGACAAATGCTATTTACCGTTATTCTTGCGTTATTCATCGGCCCAGCGCCTGCTGTATTGGTTGAACTTCTTCCCACCACCGTGCGTTATACGGGAATGGCGCTCTCCTATAATGTGTGTGCCGCATTGTTCGGTGGTACCGCACCGGCATTAGGCTTTTGGTTGATTGATAAGACAGGAAGCAATACTGTGGTGGCGTTTTATATAATGCTATGTAGTGTTGTCTCATTTGTTGCATTTCTTGGCTACCATGATCGTTATAAAGAAGAACTGCATTAGAAGTCTTTTGCTGATAGCCATTTTGCCTATTATTCTTGCTTATGCCGCACCGGCAACGGCGGATGAAGAACAGGATGCAACAGGCCTGCCAGTGCCACGCTTCGTTTCCTTGAAAGCGGGCGAGGTTAATATGCGCGTGGGGCCCGGAACCCGCTACAGCATCAACTGGGTATATAAGCGCGAAGGCTTGCCGGTAGAGATTATCCAGGAATTTGACCAGTGGCGAGAAATACGCGACTCCGAAGGCACTATCGGCTGGGTGCATAAACTGATGTTGCAGGCCAAGCGCATGGCTATCATCAAAAGCAGCACCGGAACGCTACGTCATACCCCCGAAGAACACGCAAAACCCCTTTTACGCGTGGAATCGGGCGTGACTGGTCGTTTGCTGGAATGTGAAAGAGACTGGTGCCGCATGCAGATTGCCGGGCGCAAAGGCTGGATTGAGAAAAAGCATATCTGGGGCGCTTACTCAAAGGAAGAGTTCTAGAGAACCTCCTCCATAATCCTTGAAATCCGCGCTAAATCTGCGATATATCATCGCCCATTGGCAAAGGACTTCTTATGTATAACATGCTCTTGTTGGCGCTTATTTGTTTTCTTGTTTACTTCTTTTTTATCCTTAAGACGTGGGATGAAAGAAAAGACGCCGCCAAAACCTTAATTTTTGCAGGCATATTTGCGATAACGTTTCGCAGTTTTGCCTATGAACCCTTTCATATTCCTTCTGGTTCGATGAAGAACAATCTGCTTATCGGAGATTATATTTTTATTTCTAAGTTCTCGTATGGATATAGCCACTACTCGTTTCCCTTGGGACTGATCAAATTCAACGGTCGTGTTTTTGATAGTCCGCCGCAACGGGGTGACATTATAGTATTCCGCCCGCCAGGAAGGCCAGACGATGACTTTATCAAGCGCTTGATTGGCTTGCCGGGCGACCGTATTCAGATGCGGGACGGTCTTCTCTACATTAACGATAAACCGGTAGAAAAGGAATATGTCGGAGAATGGACCGACAAGGATTTGCCAGCGGCGGATGCCGTCTTGAAGCAATACAAAGAAACCCTGCCTGAAGGAAAATCTTTCCTCACGCTCTATAAAGACGAAATCACATCGGCAGATAACACCAAAGTCTTCGTGGTACCCCAAGGACATTATTTTATGATGGGTGATAACCGGGATAATTCACAGGACAGCCGCTTTGTTGATCCTGTAGGCTTTGTCCCCGCAGAAAATATTGTCGGGCGGGCAGATTTAATTCTCTTTTCCTGGAGCTGTGGCTACCCATTCTGCCCGGGAAGATTCTTCTTAAAGCTTTCGTAAGGTCCGCCATGGCTTTGCTAATGGAAATAGTGCAAAGCTTTTACTCCCGAAGGTTTTATTACGACTTCGCTTATGAGCATAAAGGATTAGGGCTACGCTACATTGCGGCTCTCACCGTTCTTATTACCATCTTTGCTCCCTTTTATCTCTGGCAAACCTATCCGGCCATTCATCCTCTTATAGAGCAACTGCCAGCACTGGCCAAGAGCTTGCCACCCGTTACGTTTGAAAACGGAAAAATAACTACGGACAAGGCGGAGGAAACCAACATTCATCTTGGCGATGCATGGGTTACCATCAATCCGCATTATTCCATTGTCGATACGGATTCGGTGGCCAAAGTCATGCGTCAGCGCAATATGGTGCTGCTGCTTACGCAAGACCGCTTAATGATCATGAAGGACGCGCAGGGCAATCTGGAGATGGATGATTTGAAGGACTGGCCGTCCTTTTCTTTAACCCGCGGCGACTGGCAGAAATTGGAAGATATCGCCAATGGGCATATCCTGTTTCCCTACCTTCTTACGCTGCTTGTCGTGGGGCTTTTCGTCGTTTTGATTGCCAATCTATGGGCCATAGCAGCAATAGCACTTACGCTGTTGGCAATAAGCTGGATTATAAGAGTTCGCCTTAACGCAGCCTCCATAATACGGCTGGCAAGCATCGTTCGTATCCCCATCGTTATCGTCACGTTCGCCCCTTCGCTGCTGGGCACCCCTCTGGGGGAAGGAATGGCGTGGTTTATCTGGCTTGCCTACCTCGTCTTCGTGGTGCTAGCCTGCAGAGAACCCATCTACGGTAAAGCCTGATGAGTATCGAATCCAGCATCGGCTATAGCTTTCGCCAATCGCGTCTTCTCGAAGAAGCGCTGACGCATCCCAGTTGCAGCGAAACGAAAAACGGTGTTCCATTTAACTACCAGCGTCTCGAATTCCTTGGTGATTCTGTGCTAGGGCTCATTATTGCTGAACTGTTGTTCCAGCTTTACCCCAAAGAGGCAGAAGGCAGTCTTGCCAAGCGGCACGCAGCGCTAGTGTGCAGTCAGTCATTGGCTTCGGTAGCGCGCATTTTAGGCCTGGGCGAATATATCCGCATGGCTATGAGCGAGCAAAATGGCGGCGGCCGGGATAACTCCTCCAATCTGGAAGATGGTTGTGAGGCGCTCATCGGCGCACTCTATCTTGACGGTGGGCTTAAAGTCGCTGAAGAATTTATCCTGAAGCATTGGGAGGCGCTGGCCCGCTCCGTGGGTGAACCGCCTAAAGACGCTAAAACCACATTACAAGAATGGGCGCAGGGGCGGGGATTCAAATTACCAACCTATAGCGTTGTCGAAACGACTGGCCCCGCGCATGCACCGGAGTTCACTATTGAAGTATCGGTGGAAAGTGGCCAATCGGCAGTGGCCAAGGCAGCCTCCAAACGTCAGGCGGAGCAATTAGCAGCAAAGATGTTGTTGGAGCAAATAAATGAATAAACGCTGTGGTTACGTAGCCATTTTAGGCGCTCCTAATGCAGGTAAGTCCACGCTGCTCAATGCGCTGGTGGGCAGTACCGTTTCCATCGTCACGCCAAAACCGCAAACCACGCGCAGCCGCCTGCACGGCATTATAAATGCGGGCGATTCGCAGATTATTTTTATCGACACGCCCGGTATTTTTGAAGCCAAGCCGAAGTTTGAGAAGGCCATGGTAAGCGCCGCCTGGAGCGGCGCCGATGATGCCGAGGTGCTATTGCTGGTGGTAGACGCCAACCGGGGCCTGGACGATGATACGCGCCGCATTATTGAAGCTCTTAAAACTCGTAAGAAACAAGTCGTGCTCGTTCTCAATAAAGTGGATAAAGCTGAGAAGCCAACCTTGCCAATGCTCGCCAAAGAGCTTTACGATTTGCTTGATTTTGAACGCAGCTTTATGATTTCGGCTAAACGTGGCGACGGGGTCAAAGACATTCTCTCTTATCTTGCATCGCAAATGCCTGAAGGTGAGTGGCTCTACCCTGAAGATGAGCCAACGGATGCCACAGAGCGTTCCCTTGCCGCTGAGATTACCCGTGAACAGTGCTTCCTCAAACTCCATGCCGAACTTCCTTACAGTCTGATGGTTGAGACGGAAAAGTGGGAAGAAAAGCAAATCAAGGGTGTGCGCACCCTGCGCATCAACCAGATTATTTTTGTCGAGCGCAAGAGCCAGAAGAAAATCATTCTGGGCGAAGGCGGGCAGATGCTTAAGGCCATCGGTAGTAATGCGCGCCATAAAATCGGTGAGGCGCTTGATGCAACCGTGCATCTGTTTCTGTTTATCAAGGTTAAAGAAGACTGGAAAAACGACCCTTCAGTGTACAAAGCGGCTGGATTAGAGTATAAGGAGTAGCAATCTCCGAGTAGCAAAAAATGATACTTTTGGTATTATTATTAAGCCTCTGGTCGAGCGCCGCTATGTGGTGCTACATTTCATTCGTCATACAAACATCCTCATTTCTCCTGAAATTATTACTTTATATAAGCATATTGCTTTTTGGCATATTTGGTCCTGCAATTATCTTATTTGAAATTACACACAATGAAGCAATTTTGTTGTTATGGGCAATACCGTGGATATTTACAGCCCTCCTTACCATGAAAAAGGCCGGTATCAATATTTTTACTGGTAAAGAAAATGGCTTGTGAAGTTCATTCAAAAATCCTCTCGTCGCAATTCGTTAAATAATATGATTAAGTGTAACTCATGAAATGGGACGACAAGGCAATCATCTTATCGGCCAGAAGGCTCGGCGAAAGCTCGGCCATCATCCATCTTCTGACCCCTAATCACGGCATGTACAAAGGCGTCGATCGCGGCGCATTCAGCAAGCGCAAACGTGGCGTGTGTCAGCCCGGTAATATAGTACAGGCGCATTGGCAAGCGCGACTCTCCGAACAATTGGGAACGCTGGAGTGCGAGCTGATGACTCCCATCGCTGCCCATATTCTGGATGACAGGCGCAAGCTCGCAGCCCTTTCCTCGGCGGCAATGTTAGCTGAAAAAGTCCTTTCTGAACGCGAACAACTGCCGGGGGTATATGATGGCATGGAGCAGTTCGTGCAGGCACTCCGTGAAGATAACGATTGGCTATCAGCCTATGTCAGGCTGGAATTCATTCTGCTCGAGCAGGCCGGGTTTGGCCTCGATTTAGAGCGTTGCGCGGCAACCGGGCAACACCATGATTTATCATATGTTTCTCCGAAATCCGGGCGAGCCGTGAGTCGGGAAGCGGGCAAGCCTTACCACGATCGCCTGTTTGCCCTGCCGCAATTCCTGCTACCGCTCGAGGAAAAGGCAATGGCAGGAATGACAGACATCCTTGACGGCGTGCGGCTTTGCGGCTATTTCCTCGAAAACCGTGTCTTTGCGCCACGTGGGGCTTCCATCCCTGCCGCGCGCAGCCGCTTTATTGAAATGTTGCATATAGAGGAACCTGCCTTTGGCTAAACAGCCTACCAAGCCGGATAATACCCCCATTATTACCGATGTATCCTTCAAGGACGCAATATCGGAGCGTTACCTCGCCTACGCGCTTTCTACCATCATGTCGCGCTCGCTGCCGGATGTGCGCGACGGCTTAAAGCCCGTTCATCGCCGCCTGCTCTATGCCATGCTGCAGCTTAAGCTTGACCCAAAGTCGGGCTTCAAGAAATGCGCGCGCGTGGTCGGTGACGTCATCGGTAAATACCATCCCCACGGTGATACAGCCGTGTATGACACTTTGGTGCGCCTTGCGCAGTCGTTTGCCGTGCGTTACCCATTGGTCGAAGGCCAAGGTAACTTCGGCAGTATCGACGGCGATAACGCAGCCGCCATGCGTTATACCGAAGCGCGCCTGACCGAAGTATCGCTTGCACTGCTCGCCGATATCGACAATGACACGGTGGATTTTCGTGCGACGTACGACGGCGAAGATCACGAACCGATCGTACTGCCATCAAGTTTCCCCAATCTGTTGGCCAATGGTTCTGAAGGCATTGCCGTCGGCATGGCAACCTCCATCCCGCCACATAACGTAGGCGAGCTGTGTGACGCACTGGTCTATCTCATTGCCCATCCCAAAGCGTCAGTGGAGAAACTTCTCAGCTTCGTCAAAGGTCCGGATTTTCCGACGGGCGGCATCATCGTTGAGCCGCAGCAGAACATTATCCAGGCCTATGAAACCGGCCGCGGCAGCTTCCGCGTTCGTGCTCGCTGGGAGAAAGAACCCTTAAGCCACGGACTTTACCAGATCATCATTACCGAGATTCCCTACCAGGTACAAAAATCGAAGCTCATCGAGCGCATCGCTGAGCTATTCCGCAACAAAAAACTTCCGTTGCTGGGTAACATCCGCGACGAATCGACCGAGGAAATGCGCATTGTGCTGGAGCCCAAGAGCCGTCAGGTTGACGAGGAAATGCTCATGGAGTCGATGTTTAAGGTCACGGACCTTGAGACGCGCTTCAACCTCAACATGAATGTGTTGACCGCCAAAAACGTGCCGCAAGTGATGGACTTGCGCGAAGTGCTCGCTGCTTTCCTCGATCACCGCCATGAAGTGTTGTTGCGGCGTGTAAAATTCCGCTTAGAGAAAATCGCCAACCGCCTGGAAATACTGGGCGGCTTCCTGATTGCCTACCTTAATCTTGATGCTGTTATTAAACTCATCCGCAATGAGGATGAGCCCAAGCCCAAGATGATGAAGAAATGGGGTCTAACCGAGATGCAGGCCGAAGCCATTCTCAATATGCGCCTGCGGTCCTTACGTAAGCTAGAAGAAATCGAAATTAAACGCGAACATGACGCACTTAAAGCGGAGCAAAAAGACCTTAAGGAAACACTGAAGTCGGAAGATAAGCGCTGGAAGGTGATTTCAGGCGAGATTAAGGAAATCAAGAAACAGTTTGGCGAAGGCACCCCTCTGGGCAAGCGCCGCACCGGTTTTGCTGAGGCACCCGCAGCCGGCGCCGTTATTTCCATTGAGGCGTTCGTCGAGAAAGAACCCATTACCATTCTGTGCTCAAAAATGGGTTGGGTACGCGCCGTCAAAGGCCACGCCGACGATTTAGGCGAAATTAAATACAAGGAAGGTGACGAAGAGCGTTTCTGCTTGCGTGCGCAGACAACGGATAAGCTGCTGGTGTTCGCCACCGATGGACGCTTTTACACCCTGGGCTGCGATAAAATTCCGCGCGGCAAAGGGCAGGGTGATCCCATCCGCCTGTTTATCGAACTTGATAACGAGCACGATATTGTCGATCTGTGCGTATTCACTCCTGCTCAAAAGCTGTTGGTGGCCTCTGATGCTGGCAAAGGATTCGTGGTGGTATCGGATGAAGTCGTGGCCAGCACCAAAAACGGCAAGCAGGTGCTGAACCTAACGGAAGGTGCGCGCGGTGCGGTATGCAGGTTTGTGGGTGGTGGCGATCATGTTGCCGTCATCGGCGAGAACCGCAAACTGCTGGTATTTCCGCTCGCCGAAGTTCCCGAAATGCGGCGCGGGCAAGGTGTATCGTTACAAAAATATAAGGACGGCAAGCTCGGCGATGTCAGGGTCTTCAAACTCAGTGAAGGCCTGTCATGGAAATCGGGTGAGCGCTTGCGCGTGGAGCCCAAAGTCACTGAATGGCTGGGCCATCGCGGCACGGCAGGCAAACTCCCGCCACAGGGCTTCCCCCGCTCGAATAAGTTTGAGTAGATTACGCACGGTTACAAAACAGGAAGTCATTAATCTTTTCTTAATAAATGGATGCTATATTTACCTTCAAGTATGGAATAGTGCCTCGTAGGTGCATTACGAATTTATGGAGATAATATGGCTTTCATAGAATTAAACGGCCACTTTATTGCCCTTGATCAGCTAAAGATGATCCAAGAGCATTCGGATGATGCGTCATTAGAAATAGAAACAAAAACTCAGATTGAATGTAGTACCAAGATTTTGGGAAAACTCACGGAGTCACATAGAAAGCAATTAACCAAGGCAGGCTTTATTCCAGTGGGAAAATATGGCTATGTTAGGCTTGATGAGGTTTGTGTATTAGATACAAATGTAAATGCAGGAGATAGATCCCATTTTAACCGTTTAGAAGGCAAAGTTGTTGTGCATTCAGATGGTGGAAACAGGGCTTTTGATGGTAATCTAGCAGAAACAGCAAAACATATTAAAGGGGCAATCGAGATAAAAGATGGAAAATATTCTACCTATTTAAATCCTCGAAAAATTATTGGAATACAACAAATCGAACCCAATTTATTTGCAATGATGGATAACGGCGAAGAAATATACCTAGGCAGAGAAGATGGTAAGGGAACTACTATGTTACGTTCCATTCTTGCCTCTGTGCCAATGGTTGAAGTATCTCCTACGACAATGCTAGTTCCGACTCAAATAGCATGTGTCCGCCCTCCACGGGATGATTCATCTAAATCAATTATAGTTGTCCCAGGTTTTATATCCCCATTTGTTTCCGATAAAACTCCACAAGAAATACATAAATTGATTAATAAACTTCGTCCCACCCAAGCATTTACGGCAAAAACATAGTGTCTAATCAAGGCAAAATGAAACCTTCCTCACCGCTTGTCTGGTGGAATACGAAGGAAGGTAAAAGATCTTATTCGAATCGGATTATCCTAATCACTTCTATACACTCGCTCATTTGTGGTCATGCATACTCAGGACAGCGCTCACAATTACAGAGGTTATCTGGTGATATCCGATAAACTGGATCGCTAAAGTTAAGCCCGCATTTCCTGCAATGAGCTGGCCGCCTGCGTCTTCTGCATCTGGACCTTGGCGGCATGAAAACCGTCATTCTTGCTGCTATTACACCCACAATCCTTATTATCCTCTGCCTTAGGCTGTGATTGCGGCGGGGTAGATAGCGCCTCACAAAGCACAGGATCATGGGGCTTCGAGCTTCTTTTAGCAGTGAGTTTGCTGAAGACTTCCAGCACAATGGAAGCAATGGTGCAGGAATAGGTTTCTATGACGCCTAAGCGCACATAGCGGTGCAATGTGTTCCATTGCCCTTCAGGCTGATTGCTGCTGGTGAATTTCTTTTCAGCCCAGTTCATCAGCTTATCGTTTCCTTCTTTGCCTACGATAAGCGTTCCAGTGCCCACACTCGAGCACATGGCGATAACCCGTCCAACCAGCATGCTGCCCCACGATTGACGAGGCGAGCAGGCAATATCTTTCTTAACCTGATCATCACGCGCAGCAAGCTGTTCGGCAGTCATATGTCTTCCTCTTATCCTATCGATAAGATGGTTAAACTTTTCCACCATTTGGATCTTGTGATCCTCTAGCCATTTCATTGGCAGGATAAGGAGCGTACCGCCGCTAAGTAATGTCACCATCAGCAGTGTATTGCCGCCTCGCGCCGCCGCAGAGATCTCTTTTCCATCTTTGGCAACTTTTGAGGTCATTTTGAAGGTTCTGGCAATGAACTCGCTGGCGCGGTCGAATCCTTCCTTGCTGAACCATGCACCAATGGTTTTAAAAAAGCTGGGAAGGGAACCAAACAGGTTTTTGCCGTTCATGAACTGATCGGTAATCCAGAGCGAGCTGACTTCATTCACGCCGAGGCCGATGCCCGTATACACAACGCGGTCAAACAGCAATTCGCCAGCGGACATTTTTCGCTTATGCGATGTAGACGTTTCTGAAGATGATTTTTCAGTATCGGCCATGTACAACGTCCCGGTACCCTTATGAATTCATTAAGAATTATAGTATAAACCGGGATAAGCGTGTGTTACCGTTTGATGAATATTTTAATATATTGAAATTAAACGATTTTAAGGTTTTTTCCAACCCTCTCAAATCGCTCTAACGCAAAATCAATCTGCGCATCAGTCAGAGTAGCACACATCTGTAAACGCAAGCGTGCTGCACCTTCAGGCACTACCGGATAGCCAAAACCGGTGATAAAAATGCCTTCCTTAAGCAGCTCTTCGCTCATGCGAATCGCAAAAGCTGTTTCACCTACAATAATTGGAATAATCGCCGATTCACCCTCAAGTGGCTTAAACCCACGCTTCTTAAGCCCCTCACGCATGCGATGAGTAATAGTATGCAAACGCTCTACACGTTGTGGATCACTCTGCAGGATTTCGATGGCTTTGAGCGCACTACCGGCAATTGTCGCAGGCAGCGCATTGGAAAAAAGCTGTGGGCGCGAAACTTGTTGCAGATAGTCAATAACAGCGCGCGACGCTGCTACGTAACCGCCAGCCGCACCACCAAGCGCCTTACCAAGCGTTCCTGTGATGATGTCAATGTCCTTCTCCACGTCGAAATGTTCCGCAGTGCCACGGCCATGCTTACCCATCACGCCCACACCGTGGGAGTCATCAAGGATAATTGCCGCATCATATTTTTTAGCAAGCGCGATGATCTCTGGCAGCTTGGCGATATCACCTTCCATGCTAAATACGCCGTCAGTGACGATAAACAACCTGCGCGCGCCTTTGGACTCTTTAAGTTTTTCCTCTAATGCCGACATATCGGAATGCGGATAGACAAAACGCTTTGCCTTAGACGCACGGCAGCCGTCAATGAGTGATGCATGGTTCAGCGCATCACTGATAAGCACATCTTCTGCTCCGGCAATGGCGGGGATAAGCCCCGTATTGGCGGTCCAGCAGGAAACATACGTCAGTGCGGCCTCGGTTTTATGCAATTTGGCAATCGCCGCTTCAATCCGGCTATGAATGGAGAACGTGCCACAGATAAAACGCACCGATGCAGTGCCGGCACCATATTCTTTGAGCGCCTCGATACCCGCCTTAATGACCTCCGGGTGATTGGCAAATCCAAGGTAATTGTTAGAGGAAAGCACCAGCACTTCCCCTTGCTTTTCTTCCATCGCTACCTTGGTATCCATAGGCGACGAGATATGCCGGAACGTCTTAAGCGTTCCCGCCTTTTGCATGGCGGCGATTTCAGCCTGCAGCGATTTTTCTAATGTCTGTGTCATTCGGCCCAGTCCAGTATTACTTTACCTGATTGTCCAGAGCGCATGATATCAAAACCTTTGTCAAAATCTTTATAGGAAAAACGGTGAGTGATAATCGGGGCTATATCCATCCCCGTCTGCAGCATGGAAGTAAGTTTATACCAGGTCTCAAACATCTGACGCCCATAGATGCCCTTGATGGTAAGCCCCTTAAACACTACAGCGTCCCAGTCGATCGCGGTTTTTTCAGGCTGAATGCCGAGCATAGCAATTTTGCCGCCATGAGCCATATTCCCTATCATCATGCTAAGCGCCGCAGGATTGCCGGACATTTCAAGCCCCACATCAAATCCTTCCGTCATGCGCAGCTTCTCTCTGACCTTGCGGATATCTTCTTTAGCAACATTGACGGCAGCGGTAACACCCATCTTACGCGCAAGATCGAGGCGGTACTCGTTGACATCGGTAATCACGACATGGCGGGCGCCTGCGCGTCGCGCCATAGGAATAGCCATGATGCCGATAGGACCAGCTCCGGTAATCAGCACATCTTCACCCACCAGATCGAACGAAAGCGCCGTATGCGCGGCATTGCCGAGGGGATCAAAAATAGAAAAATACTCGAGCGGAATGTCGGGATTGCATGACCAAATGTTCACGGCGGGTACCGCTATGAATTCTGCAAAAGCTCCATCCCGGTTCACACCGACACCCTCTGTATAGGCGCATAGATGCCTGCGTCCTGCCAAGCAGTTGCGGCACCGGCCGCAGACAATATGACCTTCGGCACTGACTAAATCTCCTACCTTAAAACCGGTTACATTGCTGCCGACGCTAATAATTCTGCCGACAAATTCGTGGCCGATCACTGTGGGTATCTTGATGGTTTTTTGTGCCCAGCTGTCCCAATTATAAATATGCACATCCGTGCCGCATATCCCCGTCTTGAGGACCTTTATCAGCACATCATCAATGCCGTGGTCAGGCTTCGGCACATCAGCCAGCCACAAACCGACTTCTGCTTTGGACTTTACTAACGCTTTCATATGAGCGGCCACTATAGGCAAAGCCCTGGGTTTTGCAAGCCCGGAATAGCTTGATTACGCTACTCTTTCTTTTCGCTTGGGCAGAAAGTCATAACCTCAGCACGGTCAAGCAAGCCATCATGATTAGCATCGAGCTTGGCAAAAACATTTTCTGCCTGCTTAAAGAATTCCTCCGGCGTTACCTTGAAATCAAGATTGCTATCGGCAGACATCACCGGATCAGCCGTGGTGAAGGAGAGATCGGGCTGGTTGGTATCGTTTGCATCTTTGCTTTTGTCGTTGCTGTGCTTGTTCTTTGTGTCTTGTTTTTCTTCCTTGTGGGGCGCAGGTTGCTGCCGGTAAGGCTCACGGAAACGGTCAAGCTCTTCGGAAACGATATAACCGTTATGATCGATGTCCATGCGATTAAACTGAACGCGCGAATCTCTCAGGAAAGCTTCCTTAGTGATATGGCCGCTGCCCGCACTTACACGGTTAAACCAACTCTCCACTGCCTGCTGGCAGGAAGGTTTGCCCAAAAGCCCGCCATTGAGCGGTTCTGCATTAGGGCTATAAATCATATAGCGCGGGGTAGTTTGCTCTGCTGCGTGCTTCTTTTTGTCATATTCTGAGCATCCGATAAGCAAAACTGCTAGTGCCAGAACGGCGAAGATACGCATATTAATACACTATGCGCTGCTGCGGAAAGCGTACAATAACGGAAGTTGGTTTGCCCGGAGAGCTCTGGGTATCCAGTGTTGCCTGGTGCATGCCCACTAGCGCTTTAGTTAGCGGAATACCCAGATCGCTCAACTCCGCTTTGCGTGCTTTGGGTTTATCCTTGGCGGCCTTGGCAAGAAAACTGCGCGAACGGAAGTCGGTGAAGGCAATGCAAAAGAATTCCATGCCTTTGTTGTCTTTCTCAACATAGGCCGAAATGATAATCTGGCTATCCTCGCGGCTATGCTTGGCGGCGTTCAATATAAGATTGATAACGATTTGCTTTAAGCGTCCTTCGTCAACCAACAAGCGCGGCATAACATCAGGAATCTTCAGCTCAATATGCAGCTTCTGCTCCGCAATGCGCTCTGCCACCATGCGCAGGCATTTACTCAGAACGTAACGTATGTCGACGGGTTTTTCCTGCAAGTCGAGCAGCCCGGTCTCGGCATTGGAAAGTGCCATGACATCGTCAATTAGCGACTGCAGATGTTGCGCCGCCTCGTGGATATCCTGCGCATATTGCCAGTATTGGGTATTCTCCAGCGGGCCGTAAAGCTGGTTTTTCATAATTTCCGAGAAGCCCACGATGGTATTAAGCGGTGTGCGCAGTTCGTGGCTCATGGCATTTAAGAATTCAATCTTGATTTTATTGCTGAGTTCCGCAGACTCTTTACTTGCACGCAGCATTACATTTTTATTCTTGTTTTCTTCTTCGATCCGCCGGGTTTCCTGTAAATAGCTGTCCAACTTGTGAATCTGGCTACCGAGCGCAACTACTTCATCCGAGCCGGTATGGTTTGGAGTATGAAATGATTCTCCACGCAGAATGCCTGCGGTAACATCGCTTAAATCAGAGACAGGTTTGATAATTCGCAGGCGGACCACCCAGAGCAACGCCAGCATAAAAAAGCCCATCAGGAAAATCTGCACCAGACGAGGAATCAGCAGGGCACGGATGGAAGTGGAACTGGCTTCAGCATCAAAACCCAGCACGAAGATATAAGGATAATCGGCAGAAACCTCGTAATAGACATACATAGAATGCATATCGAGCAAGGTTGCCTTTGATAACACGCCGGAAGGATATTTAGTAAAATCGATGGACTTCAGCAATTCGGTGTATGCTCCCAGCTCCGGCGAGACTTCATCGCCAGGATTGGTAAGAGGGAGGAGGGTTTTACTGTAAATGGCAAAGGAAATGCCCGTCTCCTTAATAACACTGCGTAAATCATGTTTTATGGTGCCTATATCCATACTGATAAGGATGGTTCCTAAGAACTTGCCTGTGCTGTCAGTCAACCCCAGCGCAACCGGTACCACCCATTTCTCTGATACACGGCCGAAGAACGGGCGGCCGGTTTGAATCTTCCACGGCTCGGCAATCGCCTTTTTGACATAATCGCGGTCAGATACATCCACCGGCTTGTGCACGCCATTATTGCTGCTGACCACATTGTTTTGGTTTTCGTCAATCCACGAAAAGACATGATGCTGCGTGGCGGCGGTATCGAAGGAACGAAGCAACTGAGCAATACCGTTTAGATCACGGGTATTCATGTGGGTAATCTGCCTTCCTAACCCCTCCAGCAGGTAGGAAGAATGATCGATTTCCAGAATCATCGCACGATCGATGCGCGTGGCTTCGGTTTCCAGGCGGTGAATCGTCTGTTCGGAATGCTCCAGATAAGTCTGGTACGTCACCCACAACGAGGCCAGCGACAAGGCAACCACTATGAAGGCAGCAAACAGCGCAAAATCACGCAACAATGAAGGCTTCGACCAGGTAACGTTCATGAACATCCTATAACAGGTACCCGAAATACCTACTATAGAGCGCCTTGGTTATCAAATAGAACTATAAGGAGGGCTGCGAGGCGGGCGGAGTCTGTGTTTCTACGCGTTGGCGGAATGTTTTAGGGGAGTCTTCCGCTAAGCGATCGCGTTTTTTCAGCGTTTCAGAGGCCAGATTTTTTGGTTCATGGGTTTTAGGAGGAAACATTTTATCGAGTTTATCTTTAGCCAGCGCAAGGGTACTCACTGCCGTAACCGTGGCGATGTACTCTGCCATGCAATATTCCGTGGTTTTTGGCGTCGGCGCAAGAAACTTAGGCAGATACTTCGTAAGTGTATCCGTCAGCTTCTTGTTTACGCGCGCATATGCTTCCGGTGCGGCATATATAGTGCCCATGAAGACTGCGGCTCCCGCAACGAAGGCTAAAAAGCGCCCGGCCCACCAATGCGACCAGCTTTCTACACTTTCCTTTGGGTGAGAGCGGGATGCGCCGTTTTCCTTATCTGAAGCATCTTTTTTAATAAACAGTTTTTCCACCCAATCTGAAATATGCACGCGATGTGCAGCATATATCTTCTGGAAGGGCACTACGAGAAAGCCACCTATGGCCAGCGTGCATATTTCAGAGAAATGCTTGGATACTTTAGAAATCGTATCCACACGGCGAGGGGTATAATGCAATACCTCCACTGCTTTAGTGAGCCCTTGCTCCGTAAGTTTGGCGAATTTAGCAAGATACTCAGGCTTATGCGTTTGAAGCCCCTGAAGAAGCTTAACCGAAATAATGCCATTCAGTATCAGACCGATACCCAGGAAATTCACCACCCAATGCGTCGTGCGTACCGCCCAATGCTGTTTGGGAGGGTTATTATCCGCTGCAGTATTTTGGTTAATGTCTGTCATATTCACTGCATAGCTATAGCGGTTTCACTGGAACGAGTCTCGCTGCGTGAGAGCAATGTCTTCGGTCCCTGCGCAACTATCCGGCGGTGTCTGCTGTTATACTCTGCTTCGTCTTGCTGGGCAGGGTTGGATTTATGCAGTCTTCCCTGCACGATGGCATGCGTGCTCGAGGATGACACTGTCATAATCGCATCCTGCAATAATAATTTTCCGAACAGCTGTTTATCCGGGAAGATCCTGTTAAAGCCAGGAACTTTGTTGAGCGCACGCGCAATCCATGACGCCGCTTTGCTCTCATAATGGTTATACCGCATTTTTTCATTAACGTTTCTATCACTCACCCGCAGGCCGATACTGGTAAGATTGGCGGCTCCCCATCCTATCAACCTGGAAAAGAGCACCTTCGTCCATGGCAACTCATGCTCCTTAAATGCCAGATCGCCGGACTCTTCACCTACTTCCAGACGATGCTTATCCCAAAGGCGTTCCTTTTCCTCGCTGGTAAATACAACGCTGCCTTTATGATCCATCTCCTGGCGCACTTTGGTGTAATCGGCAATATTCTCCTTAGTTGCGCTATTACCGCGCCCCATCTTTTCCTGCAGCACATCCAACCAGTGCCCTAATCTGAATTGCACTCGCTTGCGGTGATCTTCCATCCCCTTGATCACCGGCACCAGCAAGGTGCCAACACTGGTCAGCAATAGCCCTTCAATCGCTCCGTATGTGCCGCCGGCAATCTTAGACTTACTGCGCTCGGTCGAGCCATACTTCTCGCCGATATTTTTGGCGAATGATTTAAATTTCTCTTCAAAATTCTTCTTGAAGACATAGGCGAGTGTCGCGGAGCCGATGGCGTTGACGAAGTAATTAACCCCGACATACGTTATTTTATTGAAGAACTGCTTTTTAAACTTGTCGCCCCAACTTTGTTCAGCACTCGTTGCTTCTGCCTGGGTCTGTGTGCTTTCAGCTCTGTTCTTAAGGGCATTCAGAGCCTCATCGCGGGTTTTGCACGCAAGCGCATAAAGCTTTGAATTGGCATCTTTGCACGCTTCTACTATCTGCATGCGGGTGCGGATATAGTCTGCATGCTTTTCCGACGACCACGCCGGATTCGGATAATCGCGCGAAGTTTCAAAGTTAACAATTTTTTCAATCAACAAAACTTGCTTTGCCAAGGGAGATAGCGTTTTGGCCCAATCTATTTTTGCTTTCCATAATGCGTCGGTTTTTTCTGCGGCGCTCGGTTCCCCTCCAAGCAGCTTTACTAACTCGACAAGCTTTTCATCGCCCAACTCTTTTATCTCGTTTAAGGGGAGCGTTTTTCCATCCGCAACTTTCTTTGGCTTTTGCGACTTACTGAGCAATGCAAGTTTTGCTAGTTGTAAATCGCCCGTTTCATTGAGCGCTATCTCGGCGCATCTCTTAACCTGATCAAAGGCGCTCAGCCCATCACCATAAGGAACGCTCTTGTGCAAACGTTCGGCAACGCGCAAGGTTTCGGATAATTCCTTATCCGTAAGCTGATTATTTTCTTTTGTCGCCTCAGCCATAATCCCTACTGATTCTCAACAGCTTTTGAGTACTATTCCCACCGTTACATAATAACATATTTTACTACCCAAAAAGTTAAGGTTTTGTTACGATTCGGCCAAAATGTCATATAATTTTCAATAGATTGTCATAATTCGGTCATCATACACAGCTATAATGTAAGCTGAGTGAGAAGAATATGTTTAATATAAAACAGATACTTACATTAATATTGCTCTTGCTGGCACCTTTGGGAGTTGCATCAGCCACTTATGCTGCAACTTCAATCAACCTTAATCTGCCGGCCAGCAATGCTGGCGCCTTAGGCCAACCCGTGCTGGTGCAATGGCCGCAAAACACTATCAGCCTCAACCAGTTGCAATCCGTATTTGGGCAAAATGCCAATATACAGCAGTTTCTGATTCAGTTCCCCAATGGTCTGCAATGGAATGTAAGCCCTGCCAACATCCAGACGCTTTATAACGCCTACACACAAAAGGCGACAGCGCTGGGATATGGGAATGGAAAGCTTCCGGATTTGTCTTTCTCTTCACTCAATACAAGCCAGTTTAACACCGACTCAGCAACGATACCCGTACGCAGCGCCATCGACAGCATGCAACAGGAAGCGGAAGCCGCCCTGAATGCATTAAAAGACAAACAAAACAGTTTTTATAATTCCATGCCTGAATGGCTAAGAACAGTGCTCGAAGCCATTGGCCACGGATTTGCCGTTTTATACGGCTTTGCCCGCGATGAAATACAATCGCTTTTCAAATAGAACAGAAAACGCTCTAAGCCGCGTGATGTGAGGTGTGATGGGTAATCGCTTGCGTGAGTGAACCACCATTACAACCCTTTACCAGATATTCGCTGGCGCCGCACATCAATGCAGCTTCCTTAAGCTTTTTGCTTTCCATACCGCTGTAGACGATAATCGGGGTGTTGGGAATCTGGGCATGCAGCGCTGCAACGGAAGCAATACCGTCGATATCAAGCAGATTGAGATCCAGCAGTACCACATCAAACTTCTCTTTCTCCGCGCGTCGGAAAGCATCCGCAAGCCGCGGCACACTCACAATATCAAAATGCTGATCCGGAGCGGAGTAGTAAAGCATGCGCTGAACAAAGAAGACATCACCCGGACTGTCTTCCACGACCAGCATTCTAGTAACATAACGCTCTGACATAGCTGCCCCCTAGGTTGATCACCCGTGTTTTAAAGTCAGAACAGCTATTATAAAAAAGAAGTATTAAATCTTGGTTAAAATGAAGGTTAATTTGTTACTTTTATTTGTCCCATATCAGCACACCGGACTATGCTGTTGCTTTTACAGGCGGCTGCATGCTGGCGTCATAAAAACAATAGCTGCCACCATGGTTTTCCTTGGCTCTGTACATAGCAATATCCGCCCGTTTTATCAGCTGGGAAGGCACAATATACTCTTTAGGCAATGCCATTGCGATACCGACACTCACATTGACGATGAGCGCACGCTCCTCCAGATCAATAGGCATGGCAAAGGCGTCGATGATCTTTTGTGCCGCTATTGCACAATCTTCCGCAACAGAAATCCCTTCCAGCAGAATGGCAAATTCATCGCCGCCGAAACGTGCGATAGTATCATACTCGCGAAAGACGCTGGCCAACCGCGCCGCCACCTTTTTAAGCAGATGATCGCCGGTCTCGTGCCCAAAGGAATCATTAATGCGCTTGAAGCCATTCAGATCGAGAAAAAGAACGCCGACCAGCACTCCATTGCGCTTTGATCGCGCCATGGCAAGCTTTAGCCTGTTTTCAAAAAAGGGCCGATTGATAAGACCCGTCAGCATGTCATAGTTGGCGCGCTGGATAAGGCTTTCCTCAAAATGCTTGCGTTCAATGGAATACCGCATAGCGCGCTTGATCTGATACGCATCTTCCTGCCCTTTGATAAGATAATCCTGCGCGCCGCGCTTAACAGCAGAGAGTGCGGTTTTTTCATCATCCAGACTGGTAAGTATGATGATGGGCAGGGTAGGGGCGGCTACCTGCAAATGCAGCAATGCGCTTACCCCCGATATGCCGGGCAGCGATAAATCAAGCAATGCAACACCAAATTTAGCGTCCTGCAACAAGGTGATGGCAGATTCGACATTGGACGCACACCGCACCACATAATTTTCGCTCCCTATTTCTTTCAAAGTATTTTGCAGCAGCCATGCGTCGCTGGCATCATCTTCGATCAACAGTACAGATAACGTAAAGCGATGCGAGGGATGAGCATCCGCTTCCGCAGCAATCATGCGGCTTCTCCCTGTGAGGATTTTTCACGCATGGGTAGTGTAAAATAGAAAGTAGAGCCATGACCTGGCTCGAATTCTGCCCATATGTTGCCACCGTGGCTGCGCACGATACGCTCGCATATAGCTAACCCCATTCCGGTACCGGGATACTCCTCCATAGTATGCAGGCGACTGAAGATATTAAAAACTTTTTGAAGGTTGGCCTTGGGAATGCCGATACCATTATCACGGACCGAAAAAAGCCATAGATCGGATTCACGTCGCGCACTGATATGAATCTGTGGCATACGATTGCAATAGGTAATCGCATTGCCCAAGAGATTCTGGAACACACGCGTCAGATGCACACGATCCGCGGTAATGACGGGCAGGGAATCATAGGTGATATGTGCGCTTTTCTCTGCGAGGGCAACGCTGAGATTGGCTTTGGCATTTTCCAGCACGCTGGCGGCATCTGTGGACACCAGATTCTGCTTCTCATACCCTATTTTGGAAAACTCAAACAGTGAGTCTATCAGCGCCCGCATGCGTATAGCGCCGTCGCAGGCAAAACGCATAGAAGTCAGCGAATTCTCATCAAGCCTGTCTTCATTATATTTTTTGATTAGATCCAGATGCTGGGTAATCGCCCGTAAAGGCGCTCTTAGATCATGGGCCGCAATACTGGCAAAACGCTCCAGATCCTGATTGCTGCGCTCCAAATCGCGACGATACATTTCCACTTCACGCATCATCCGGGTGCGTTCCATGGCGCGTATAATAGTACGACCCAGCATTTGCGCATTCAAGGCGCGCTTGGGCATGTAATCCTGCACCCCCACACGCATGGCGATGACGGCCAGCGATTCGCTGCCTTCACCCGTCAGCATCACAGCAGGAACAATGCCGTCTTTATCGCTCAGGCGCTTTAACACTTCAATACCGTTAATATCGGGAAGATTGTAATCAAGAAGAACACAATCTATCTTATGCTTGGAATATATTTTCTCTCCCTCTTCTCCGGTATACGCATTGAAGAAGCGGTAACAATATTCCGGATCATCACTTAAATACTGCTCATACAAATCATGTTCGTCCATACGATCATCGATGATAAGCAGATTAAGAGACTGGGCCTCCATGTCAGATATCTTCCTCTTTGAGAATCTTGTCGTCGGCAGGCAATGTGAAGTAAAAAACGCTTCCCAGATCGCTATCCGATACCACCCAGATCTCTCCCTTATGGCGCTGGATGATTTTCTGCGCTATTGCAAGCCCCATACCCAAACCGGATTGCATAACACCCGTATGCACATGACGAAAAGCCTGAAAAATTTCCTTATGATATTTGGGCGCAATGCCGATACCATTATCCGCTACCCAGAACAGCCACGCATCCTGAATGGACTTTGCGCCGATGCTGACTTCAGGTATACGGCCCGATGAGCGAAACTGGATAGCGTTTTCTATCAACACGCAAAAAAGCTTTTCCAGCTGCTTAGGCTCGCATAGTACGAAGGGAAGCGGCTCAGAGCGCACCGTAACTTCAAATCGTTCAATGAGGGGATGAAGCAGCCTCAAGCAGCGTTCCAGTATCAGATTGCAGTCACTTTCTATCGTCGGATTGGAAAGAGTATCAATACGTGAATACTCCAGAAGGGCATCCAGCATATCCTGCGCCTGCTTTACGCCTTTGACGATATAGGCCAGATAATCCCGGGCCTGATTATCCAGCAAAGTCTTTTCATATTTTCTCGCAAGCAATTCAGAAAAATTAACCACCGATCGCATTGGAGCATTTACATCATGCGAGACACGGTAGGCGAATTCCCGAAATCCTTCGCGCAACTCCGATAATTGCTGTTGCGAGGATTTTGGCACGATAGAAGGCAAAACAATATTAGGCTGTTTACGCTGCGTCTGCATGCCCTGACCCCATTATATTCTTATAAGTAGAACTTTTGGGTGACACTCTCGCTCATGATTAAAAGAAAATCAACCTATAATTGTAATTATACAATATAAATTATGGATAATTTATATTTTATATATAAATAGATACTACTGTTAATTGTACCATTATGAGATAAGCATGTGTTCTGCTTGCGGCAAGGGAGTAAGCAGATACTTGTCAAAAGCCGAGAGTATAATAGAAGGAATCTTTGGAGAAGCATTGTGAGCAAACAAAAACAACATACGCATACGACACACAAACAAAGCGTTCGACCGCCTTTTGAGTGTATTGCGCTTCTCTTGCAAGGCGGCGGCGCCCTCGGGGCGTATCAGTGCGGTGTATATGAAGCATTGGCCGAAGCACATCTTTGTCCTGACTGGGTAGCAGGCATTTCAATTGGCGCGATTAACTCCGCTATCATTGCGGGCAATACTCCCGAAACGCGCGTGGTAAAGCTGCGCCAGTTCTGGGAAAAAATTACCAGCAATCCTATCTGGAATAGTTTAGGCGGCTTTGATTTGCCGCCCATGTTCAATGGAGATCTTACACATACAATCCTCAATCGCATCAGCGCGGGGCTGGCATTAGCCAGTGGTACGCATGGCTTTTTCGAGCCGAGATTTCCCAGCCCATGGCTGCATGAAAGCGGCGCTCCGGGGGCTATCAGCTATTATGACACCAGCAGCCTTAAGGCTACGTTGGAAGAATTTGTCGATTTCGATCTCCTCAATCAAGGTATGATACATCTGAGTATCGGTGCAGTGAATATCCGAAACGGCAATTTCGTCTATTTCGATACCCAGACACATACGATTACGCCGGAGCATGTCATGGCCAGCGGCGCACTTCCGCCAGGATTTCCCCCCATCGAAATCGACGGCGAATTTTACTGGGATGGAGGCCTCGTTTCCAACACCCCGCTGGAATGGGTATTCTATAGTAAAAAGCGTGAGGATACTTTGGCGTTCCAGGTCGACTTATGGAGCGCACGCGGTCATTTACCCCGGGATATGGCAGAGGTCCTGACGCGGCAGAAAGAAATTCAGTTCTCCAGCCGCACACGCGCAGCTACCGATCGCTTCAAGCATGCGCAACGTATGCGCCATACGTTCTCTCAGCTCTATAAAAAACTCCCCGAGGATCTCAAAAAATCCCCGGAAGCCAAAATACTTGCCGCAGCCACCAATAACAAAGTCTACAACATTGCCCACCTTATTTATCATGCCCAGAATTATGAGGGTGACTCAAAGGATTACGAGTTTTCACGCGCCAGCATGGAAGAGCACTGGAAGGCCGGCTACAGCGATACGGTGCATACCCTGCGTCATCCCGAAGTGTTGGAACGTCCCACTAATCACGAAGGCGTGTTTATTTTTGATATAGCTGAAGAAGGCTGCAAGTAATGAAATGTAGCGTTAACCATTAGGAGTACAATATGCGTTTGGAAAATAAAGTTGCCATTGTCACCGGTGCCGCAAGCGGTATCGGCAATGAAATTGCAAGAACCTTCTACCGCGAAGGCGCTAAAGTAGTCATCGCCGATCTCAAAGGCGCTGCCGAAGCGGCTAAGCAGATAGATGGCACCGGCAAGCGCGCCATGGGCGTAGATATGGATGTTACCAACGAAGATCAGGTCAATGCCGGCACTTTGCAGGCAGCCAAAACCTTTGGTAGTGTCGATATTCTGGTGAGCAATGCAGGCATTCAGACTGTGGAACCTCTGGATCAGTTTAAATTCGCCGATTGGAAGAAACTGCTCGCGATTCATTTGGACGGTGCGTTCCTCACCACTCGTGCGGCTTTACAGCAGATGTACAAGCAGGGCAGTGGCGGCAGCATTATTTATATGGGCTCAGTGCATTCCAAGGAAGCTTCCGTGCTCAAAGCACCCTATGTCACTGCCAAACACGGGCTTATCGGTCTTGCTAAAGTCGTAGCCAAGGAAGGTGCAAAACATGGCGTGCGTGCGAATGTCATTTGCCCAGGTTTCGTACGTACTCCTCTAGTGGAAAAGCAAATTCCCGAGCAAGCCAAAGAGCTGGGTATTTCGGAAGATGACGTCATCAAAAAAGTTATGCTCAAAGAAACGGTGGACGGCGAATTTACTACCGTTCAGGACGTCGCTGAAACGGCATTGTTCTTTGCTTCTTTCGGCTCTAACGCACTTACCGGACAGTCGCTTGTGGTAAGCCACGGCTGGTTCATGCAATAGCTAAAAAAAATTACCCCTCTGGCAATGCCAAGAGGGGTAATTGTTACTGCGATGGCACTGGTTCTTATCTGTGCCAATGCTCGTCATGGTCATGACGTTCGTCATGACCTCTGTGATTCTGCCAATATCTCCAATCGCCTCTGCGATGATGCGGATCATAATAGCCAGGATAGGCGGGGTTTACGATGATTGCCGGAGCAGGCGCAACATAGACAGGAGCAACCGGCACACCGAGATTTACATCTACGTTAAACTCGGCATAGGCTGAGGTGCTGGCAAGCATCGCTAGCGCTATACCAGTTAAAAGCACTTTCTTTTTCATAAGACTCTCCATTGTTGATGGTAAAAATTAAGTGGAAGTAAGAAGGTAGGTGATAAGAATAAGCGTAAACAACGTAATCAGAATATATCAAATTGCATATTACGTCCTGTTGCCCAGAATATTAAAAAGCTGCAATCCATACCCAACAGTTCTGGAAAGCGTACTGTGGGTAAAAAATCCTTCAAATGCAATCATATTGGTGTATATGTTATAAGATATTATATACAATTTTTGATTGAATATACTTTTACTAAAACAATCTATAATAGTCATTTAATAATGACGCTATGTATTTTTCTGAGATAGCACTAAAGCGCCCTAATACGCCATGTAAGCTGGAGTGGTTTCTACTCATCGCGGTGTTCCTGTTGTCCGGAGTTATCGGACACGATCCATGGAAGCAGGACGAAACGTACAGTTTCGGAATGATTTATCATTTCTATACTACCCACACTTGGCTGGTGCCGATGAATGTCGGGCAGCAACCTTTTATGGAAAAGCCGCCGCTCTATTATTGGAGTGCAACACTCATGTGCAGACTATTCGACGGTGTCCTGCCCCTGCATGATGCTGCACGGCTGACCAGCGTCCTATATATGCTGGTGACGATAGTGTTCATGTGGCGGCTCAGCCAACTCCTGTTTGAAAAACATACCAACCGTAAAGCGATGGGAGGGATGGCAATTGCTTTGTTACTGGGCACCAGTGGCCTGGTGCGTCATGCGCACGATATGTTTACAGACGTTGCACTACTATCTGGGGATACCATAGCCATGTATGGAATGGCCCTTATTATCAACAGGCAGACACAATGGAAAAGGGCAGGGCTCTGGCTCGGCCTCGGCATTGGTATCGCTTTTATGTCCAAAGGATTTTTTACCCCGATAGTTCTGAGTATAGCCGCAACGGCGCTCTGGATGCTCCTGCCGCACGCACGCACACGCAGCACCGTACTCGCACTCGCCACGGCCTTTCTGGTGGCCGCGCCTTTTCTGTTTATCTGGCCTATGCTGCTTTACCAACATTCTCCGCCACTCTTTATGCAGTGGTTCTGGGACAACAATGTCGGGCGTTTCCTGGGCTTTTCCGTCAGCCGTTTGGGCGCACCAAATACCCCTAACTATTTTTTGCATGCGCCGCTGTGGTTCGCGTTTCCCGTGTTACCGCTGGCGATGCTCCTGCTACTCAATCCCACCGGATGGCGAAGACCTGAGCGGCTCTTACCGCTCACTATTTCGATTGCAGGAATGGTGTTGCTACTCGCCTCCGCTTCCGCGCGCGCGTTATATCTTCTGCCGCTCCTGCCAGCTTTTACCATTCTTGCAGTGCAAGAGCTGACCGATATTTCTCCTAAGCTGCTTTTGGGCTGGAATATGCTCACACGTCTTTTCATAAGCATCGCTGGCCTGCTTATACTTCTATCATGGTGGTGTTTACTGAATCCAACCGGCTCATTCTCGCATCAGGTACTGCACGTTCTGCAACGATGGCTTCCGATCGATTTCATGCCATCAGAACATTATCCGTTTGCCTATATGCTGGCAGTGCTTGCTATTGTCTTGTGGCTATGCTCCATGCGCTTTAATCCTCGTTTGCCGCTTAGCACGGCCCGTATCTGGCTAACGGGGATGACGCTACTGTGGGGCCTAAGTCATACCCTTCTGCTACCATGGCTGAATGAAACCAAAAGCTATCTACCTAGGCTTGCGCAGATGAACGCCTATATCGAGCACTCTGCTTACGCCAAAGACTGTGTTGGTAACGACAGCTTGGGAGAGAGCATTGGACCGATGCTCGAATATTCACGCCGCGCGTTTGCACCTATGGAGGATTTTAACTACTTCGCTTGCCGCCTGACATTACGATCAGTAAAAAGAGGATCGATTGATAATCCCGATCCCCGGTGGCGCCTAGTATGGAGAGATGCGCGCCCTCTGGATTCCAAAGAAGAAGAATTACGGCTCTACGCTCACATTGAATGAAAATGAAACCCCATCACACTGTTCTTCCCGTCCTCGCTGCCATCAGTTTCTGCCATTTACTTAATGACATGATTCAGTCATTGATTCCGGCCATTTATCCTTTGCTGAAAGATGCATTCTCCCTCAACTTCACGCAAATCGGCTTAATCACACTGGCGTTTCAGCTGACCGCGTCGCTACTGCAGCCGGTGGTGGGACTCTATACTGATCGCTCGCCCAAGCCTTATTCACTAGCAGCCGGCATGGGAATGACGCTCTGCGGCCTTATCCTTTTAGCCACGGTAGAAAGTTATATAATGCTGCTATTCGCCGCAGCAATGGTTGGGACCGGCTCATCCATTTTTCATCCCGAGTCCTCACGGGTGGCGCGCATGGCCTCCGGCGGTAAGCATGGCTTTGCGCAATCGTTCTTTCAGGTGGGCGGCAATACCGGATCGGCGTTGGGGCCACTGCTTGCGGCGTTTATAGTCCTTCCGCACGGACGTCATAGCATTCTCTGGTTTTCGCTGGCGGCACTCCTCGCTATTCTCATCTTAAGCATGGTGGGTAGGTGGTATAAGCAGCATCTTCCTGCGCATAACAAGCCGCCCATAACGGCAGACGCCGTTGAAAAAGCGCTATCTTCACGAACGGTAGCAACGGCCATTACCATCCTTATCATACTCGTATTTTCCAAGATGTTTTATCTCTCGAGCATCACGAGTTATTATACTTTTTATCTCATGCATACGTTTAATCTTCCGGTGAAGGATGCCCAGCTTTACCTGTTTATGTTTCTGGCAGCCTCAGCAATAGGAACATTTGCGGGCGGCCCTATCGGCGACCGCTTCGGGCGCAAATACGTTATCTGGGGTTCTATCTTAGGCGTGTTACCGTTCACACTGGCATTGCCTTATGCAAACTTGCTATGGACTGGCATCCTTAGCGTTCTTATCGGATTAATTCTTTCCTCGGCATTCTCTGCCATCCTTGTGTATGCACATGAACTGGTGCCAGGAAAGATAGGAGCGATTTCCGGATTATTCTTCGGCCTGGCGTTCGGCATGGCAGGGTTAGGTGCCGCTGTACTCGGCATACTCGCCGACCATACCAGCATTGGTTTTGTCTACCATATATGCTCGTATCTTCCAGCCATCGGCCTGCTTACCTACTTTTTGCCGCATACCGGGCATAAATAATACAATCAATAAGACAACGGTCACATAATATTCATAAAAATAATGTGTTTTTTATTCTTTTGTTCATAAAATCTTAATATTTCTCCGCTATCTTTAGGCCACATTAACTTAAAAAACGGAGCAAGTTTATGGCCAAATCACCTATTACTTCCCATAAGCATCATGAGGTTACGGAAAGCGAACAATATACTCTCGCGATGAAAGAGCTTGAGAGTGAATATCTTGTTTTCCAGTCTGGACTGAACATCAAATATGCTGAAGCAGAAAAAAATTTCGGGGTCATGCTAGATGAATTAAAGAAACCCTTCTTTTACAAGGTGGATGGCCATAAGGCGTTTAGTATGGATCATAGCGTTCTGCAGCATAAGGCAGCCGAACTTAAAGCAGCCAACAAAGCGTTGGATGAATTAATAGGCGCTACCCAAAAATATGCCGATGATTTGGGATTCTCGGAAAAAGATAAAATTAAACTCGTTGAAACCCAACTCAGTATCCTCCACCAGGATAAAGACCATAGCGCATCGCATATCCATTCCCTTGTTACACACGTAAAGGACACGCTGCATGCGGTGGAGCATTATAAAAAGAAATTTGATACGGTGATGGCCAAAGATGGAAGAGTTGCTTCTGAGGAATGGGGAATAGCCACATCTTCCAAAGGATCGCTGGTGAACGGTTTAATGAATCCAGAAATCAACCTGCTTAATGGCAAGGTAAATCATGCGGTCAAAAAGGCTACCTCCAAGGACGGCATCAATCACATGGTGGAATTCTCAAACGAAGAATTCCTGGCAGACCGTATGGCAAAAATGCAAGACGGTATGAATACAGGATTTAGGGACGTTCAGGAACAAAATGCCGTACTTCATACTATGGTGCACCAGGGATTTGATCGTACCGGTAAGAAAATTGAAGCAGGTACTGCTCAAGCAACTGAAGAAACCAGAAATACAGGCCAGAAGGTTATTCAGAAAGTAACTGACGAGGCAAGTGTCACAAATGCCAACATTAGTACATTAACTGCTCAAGTAGCAGGCGTTGGGAAACAGGTCGCTGCCAATACTGAAGCGACGCAGGAGAATGCCGCAGCGACTCTTCTTAACACCACCACCACCGCAGCCGCTGCTGAAGCGACCCGGAATAACACCCTTGCTGTTTCAGGCATGAAAGAAACTGTCACCGCCAATACCACGGCTATCGGGGCTCTCTCCAGCGAAGTTCAGACTGGATTTAAGACAGAAGCCGTGCAACTGGGAAAACTGGCCACTGCTGAGCAGTTAAAAGGTCTTGGCAATACGATTACAAGCGAGTCCGATAGGGTAATCGGGCAGACGAAAGCTAATATTGCTGCAGGAACTGCGTATCTATCAAACAGAGCGGACCAAGATACAGTGGATATAAGGAACGATATTGCCAATATGTCTGTGCAGCCCGCTGCCCCTATTCAGGCGGGGGTAATTTCTTATGTCACCACTGATGGCAAGCCCCTAGTTCTTGTTGGCACCGGCAAAGATGCCTATCTTACTGATGAAAAAGGCACTCAATTAACGGCAAATACAGTCGTATTGGGAACACTTACCTTAATTCCTGGCGATGATCCGAGCCAGATGCAGTTTACAGTGGATAACAAAGGGCACCCAGGAAAACCAACAAGCACACCGGCTGTAGCTTCGCAGCCAGGAACGCCTGCGCCAGGGGTTAAATAAAGATCATGTCTCATTCCTTCACTTTCGAGTCGGGCGGCAAAGTCAAATTGCCGTCCGATGAAGAGCTTGCCAAAGCGGACGGCGAAACAGCCATCCTTGCCTACAGCAACGGCACGACGGAGGATGGGCGACCCTATTATGCTTATGTCGCTGTGAAACCCAGTAAGTACAAAGAATTTTATGCGCTTACCGCTGCCCGGCAAGCATTGGTCATCGCCGAATACGGCAGCGTGATACGCGGCGGGTTTGAAAAAGAGCCACCGCTAGAAGTACTCAATGAAATGCGCGAGATTTACGGCTTCGACAACGAATTTCAGGAGAAGTTAGCTCACGAAGCCAAAAAACAACTTGTGGCCTTCTTGCAAAAGGAAGAGGAAGCGCGCATCGACGGCATTGTCCGCATGCTGCAGCACAAGGCCTAAAAATAGAACTGGCTTCAAATTAACTAAATAGTCATACAACCTTAACACTTATTTAAGGAAATCTTTGGTATTATGTGCTAGGAAAAACTAAAAAATGGGGAATAAAAATGAGTGCTAAAAGTATAAAAAGTATCCAACAAGACATTACTCCTGCATCTGTGCTTGTAGAAAGGTGGCTTGCCTTTCAGACTGATCCATTAAAACAAGGTAATCAAACCATCAGAGATGTCGGACTTATAGATCGCGTTCTTGCCAGGTTGTGCGTAGAACAAAAAGTATTATTTAGTTCCTTAACTGCTGGATCAGAGGGAATAAAGGCGAATTTACAAGACTCAAAACATGTCGGACTTCTTGCTGCAGCCCTAAAATTAAGTGAAGGCGAATATAAAGATCTATTTGATGCAGCACAAAGCGAGTACCAGTTTGCTGGTGATTGTAATTTAAAGAAGTATAGAACTTTGCAGCCCAGAGTAGAGCATCTGTACTTTGCTCTGGAAGAATCTGTGGATTCTAAAGGCTTTGCTCATCAAATACGTGATAGCGCAAAAAGACGCCCTCTCACGAGGGAAGAGAGCGTCGCAAGATAATCTTGCATAATTTTTTTTGACTTTTTGTATCGAAAAGATACAAAATCTGCTATTATTTCAACCATGGATGGGGACAGGCATGCCCGTAACCAAAAGGTCGGTTGAAGAACTCAGGAAAGTCCTGGTCGATCACAAAACGTGGATCGAGAGCAACGGGGCCACGGGCAAACGCGCCGATCTGTTTGAGGCCGACCTACGCCGCGCTGATCTAAGGCAAGCCTATCTTTACGGCGCCAATCTTGCCGGGACCAATCTTGAAAAAGCCAAGCTGCACGAAGCCACATTCGACCGCGCAAAACTGTACGGCTCAAACCTCACCAAAGCCATCCTCACTGGAGCAACGCTACGTGATGCCGTGCTCACTGGGGCCAATCTTCATACCGCCTACATGACGGGCACTGATCTGCGCCGGGCAGATTTCACCGGCGCCTCGCTCACCAGTACCAAACTCAGTGAAGCCAATTTCAGCGGCGCATGCCTGATGCGCGCCGACCTTACCGGCGCCAACCTTGGCAGAGCAGACTTAAGCGCAGCCAACCTTACTGGCGCTGATTTAAGCAATGCCTATCTGGCTGGAGCAGAGCTGCGCAAAGCGCTGTTTAATGATGCCATCATGCACAAAGCCGACCTGCGCCGCGCTAAAATGAGTGAAACAAGCCTGGTGGGTGCCGACTTAAGCGGAGCCAATCTTACCGGAGCTTATCTGCTCAATGCTGACCTAAGCGGAGCCAACCTTACGGGAGCTAACCTCAGCAAAGCGGATTTAAGCGGTGTCAATCTCACAGGGGCTAAGCTAATCAAAGCCAATCTTACCGGCGCCAGGCTGCACGAGGTGAGGGGACTGCCAGAGATATCCGAGGAATAATTTTAAAAAATGGTGAGTGATACATACCCCCCCGCTACTATCAATGTCTGAGCACAGGTCCCACCTCAGCAATTTATATTACGGCTTATCGGATATAATCCTGCTGTCCTTGTCAAATCCCAGGTTATTCCACTCCTGCCAGCTCATGTCTTTATTTACATAGGAGCTGCCATACCCAGCGGGAGTGCCCTCGTAATGCGCTCGGACGGCATGAGCGCCTGGGTAGATAATATTATTATTGATCTCCGTATGGCTCCCCAGACGACGTGCATCATAGAGCAATGTATTAGCGTCCGTATAATAAATCGTATTATTGGTGAACTTATTATGCGCTGGGATGTCTGCCTGATCAGCAGGGCCTTTAACTTCCTTGATGTCATTTAGTTCCGGGTATTTCTGGTAATACAGTGCTTTGTCATACCCATTGGTTTCCAAATGCTGCAATTCGTCCCACATTTTTGCTATAAACGGACTGTTCCAACCGTCATTGATGAAAATGACCTGAGCAGCCTGAGCATCATGCGTTGTGCCAATAATGGTGTTATGCTCAATATTATTATCCCTGCCACTATGCACAATGATTCCCCCCTTATAGGCGCGCTTTATGGTGTTGCCGTACACATGTGTCCCGCTGGTATAATCATCCAGATAAATCCCGAACGAGAAAAACGGACTCACCCATTCGCCTTTTTCATTCCGGCCATAGCCACCCGTATCTTCTATCTGGTTATAGCGAATGATATTACCTCTTTTAATCCAGCTGCGGTGATCCGGGTGAATTGCTCCGGAATCCTGCACTTCCTGACTAACATCGTGGATATGATTATATTCGATAATATTATCATTGCCCTCATACGTTATTCCCGTTCGTGGCGTGTCATGAATTTCATTATGCGAGACAACCGCTCCCACAGTGCTGAGGTTAATCCCGATTGAACCCTTAAAAATTATACCGTTATGATAGATGGTGTTGCCGTCAATCAAGTAATGAGAACTAATCAGGTGCTGAAAATACCTGAGCGAATTCTGCCCCGTAATACCGTGCAGGCCGACCTCGGAAACTTCCGTACCCTTGACTGTGACGCTATCCCCATCAAAGAGGGCAATACCGTTTCCCGATCCATTCCTGACACGGCAATTAGCGATTTCAACGTGATCGGCATTATCGGTTACCACACCGTCTCCCTCAAACTCCTCAAACGATATCTCTCTGAATGTCAGGTAATGGGCGTTAGAAACTTTAAGGAGCGTATTGACGACAGGAACGGTAACGGGTTTATCAATCCCTCCCGGATGATTAATATAGAGAGTATTTGTCTTTTCATCACGGTACCATTCATTAGCAGCATTGAGCTCCTCAAATATATTTTGCACGTAATACCGGTCTCCAGGAGTAATAGTATAGGAAGCATCCTGGACCAGTTCTACCAGATGCTTTGCGGGATCAACGGAGTGAATTCGAATGGTATTATTCCAGAAATTGTATGATGGAAATATAACCACTTCTATCGTATCCATCCCTTCATTTTTCCATTTCGATACATCGATATCTCCCGCCTTAAAGGTAAAATGCTTTTTATCTTTTGGGGTATCCTGAGCCACATACAGAAACTTGCCTCCGTGAGGGTTCCCAACATCGCTCTTGGGCATTCTGGCAAGCACCAGCCGCTCACCATTCATAAAGACCTGAGAAACCTTTATGCCTTTTACGATATCCCCCTCCAGATCCATTTTATAAATATCACCAGAATAGGGAACAAACTTGGTTAACTCTTGACTACCTCTTATAATCGGCGTTTCTCCCGGATAGGCTTTATAGGTAATAGGGGATTCTGGAGTGCCGGAATCTTCAGAGCCGAATGTCAGCGTTGAAGTGAGAGCGTATGTGCCCCCGCGGATAAGAATTTCTACCGGCCTGTCTAGCGGGTGCTTTAGCGCACGAATGGCGTCCCTTGCATGTTGCAAGGTTCTGAACGGTTTCGGTAGAGTGCCGCTATTATCATCGCTGCCATTCGCAGAAACATAGAACACTATGGGATTAGCAGCAGTAGCGGCAATGACAGTGGGCGGTAACAGGCTGAAAAATACCAATCCAAGTATGAATGCTCTTTTATTTGTCAACATCCTAGGTTACTGAAACTTAAACGACAACGCACAATTAACGTTCGCGCCGTTACTGATACTCAGGGAATACTGCTCTGTTGCACCAGCTACTCCACCATTATCGTAGCAAGTAATTGATGAGGGCGAAGTTGCAACGCCGTCCCCAGCCACGACAGCGCCGAGCGTAGTGGGGTCATAGGCACCGGGGGTGGGTTTGTTGCCAGAAGCCCATGGCGGCCCTACCTGCACGTCATATGTAGCGATCACATTGCCTGATTGAGGTAACCCGTCATCCGTCTTTTTATCAATCTGGTATGCCTCGTACACTGTAAAACCGGGAGTACCATCGGGATCATTCGAACCTCCGGAGAGTGTAGTAATGGGGCAGACACCCCAATAATTAACGCCATTTGTGATGCCACCATTCCAGCTGTAGACATAGCTGCCTCTTCCAATTTTCGCTGCGGGGAGCATCGCGGGAATGATGGTGCCCATTACCTGTGTGGGTACAACAGTGCTGCTTGCCGTGTTGAAGCTCCCATCGATCAAATTTAGTTTGAGTCCGTTGGCGGTAGTTAAATCCACCCACAACATGACCGATTCACCTGAAAGCTGTTTGCCTGCCCATGGGTAGAGGCCATCAGCACCTTCTATATACCCATTGCCATCACCTTGCCCCTGTAAGCCACCTCGCGGTGAAAACCCGAACTGTGTGGCAACCTGAGCATTCAAATCACCAGGCAACGCATTATATTTACCACGAAAGGTGTTTACGGCATGATTATATTTCTCAATCTGTGTGATTTGTGCCCGGATTGACGCCGCGCGAATGAGATCCTGCCCCACCAGTATGCTGCCAGCAATAAGGCCAATGATAACCAGTACGACGGAGAGTTCAATGAGCGTAAAACCCTGTATTCCTAATATATTACCCCGTTTAGGCTGCATTCGTAGTCGTCTCCCTCACCTTGCATAGACAGCTATTTCTCGAATAGCATATACCTAAACTTTGTAAAGTCAGCCCCCATGTACCCTGGCGTCGGGATTACGACCTCCATCCTCATTACACGCCTATGAAAACTGCTAGCTAAACGCGGGAACCACAAGGTCACAAATTTGGGTCATTAGCAAAGGGCTATTTACTTACTCACAATGCAATAAATATTGAAATATAATAAGAATTCTGGTGGGTGATACAAGGCTCGAACTTGTGACCTCCACCATGTCAAGGTGGCGCTCTAACCAACTGAGCTAATCACCCTTTTTCTTAAAAAGGAGGCGGGATAATAGCAATCTCGCCGCTATGCGCAATAGCTAAGAAACCTTTCTTAAGGCCTCAAACGGCTTGCTGGTCACTTCCGGAGGCAGCTTGAAGCGAACATTTTCCGTGATTCCCTCAAGCGTCTTTACCTGAGCCGGGCGCAACTGCTGCAACCGTTCCACTACTTTCCCCACCAGAACGTCAGGAGCCGAGGCCCCGGCAGTTACGCCGATGCTGTTCACCCCCTCCAACCATTGCGGCTGAATGGCTTTCTCATCATCTATCAGGTAAGACTTCACGCCCATTTCCTGTCCCAGATCACGCAAACGATTGGAATTAGAGCTATTGGATGAGCCAATTACCAGCATCATCTCCACACTCTCGGCCAGCGCGCGCACAGCGTTCTGTCGGTTCTGCGTGGCGTAGCAGATATCGCGCAGGTCAGGCCCCTTGATGCTAGGGAAGCGTTTCTTCAGCGCGTCGATTACCGTACGCGTATCATCCATGCTCAGCGTGGTCTGCGTGACATAGGCCAGATTATCCGGCTGGTCTACCTTCAGCGCCGCCACTTCCAGCGGCGTGGCCACAAGATGCATCTTGCACTTCACCCGCCCCATCGTACCTTCCACCTCAGCATGTCCGGCATGGCCAATGAGGATAATCTCGCGCCCTTCTGCTTCATAGCGCTGCGCCTCGGTATGCACCTTGGTCACCAGCGGGCAGGTGGCATCAATCACCGGCAAATCGCGCAGCTTGGCGATGTTTTCAATCTTCTCGGAAATGCCATGGGCACTAAAGACCGTGATTGCGCCGTCGGGAATGTCACAAACCTCATCGACAAACACAACCCCCTTGGCACGTAAATCCTCCACTACCCATTTATTGTGGACGATTTCATGACGCACATAAATCGGTGCGCCGTATATGGCCAGCGCCTTCTCGACAATCTCGATGGCACGTTCGACACCGGCACAAAATCCGCGGGGCTTGGCAAGGACAATCGTAAGAGTTTCCATAGTTTTCCTTTAAGGTATATGCGATGCGGCAAGATACGCTTCCGACTGCATTTCTGCAAGTCTGGAAACAGTGCGGGCAAACTCAAACGTGCCATCGCCTGCAACATAAAGCTGGTCTGGCGGAGCATCGGCTGTGCACACCAGCTTTACGCGATGATCATAGAGCGTATCCATAAGCAAAACAAAGCGCTTTGCCTCATTTCGTCTCTCAGGCGTAAGTTTTGGAATATTCTTAATAAATACCGTATGAAAGCGGCTGGCAATGGCCAGGTAATCCGCGCTTCCCAGCGGCTTTTCACATAAGTCAGCAAAGGTAAAGCGGGCGATACCGCCGTAACTTTCCTCCACGATCAGCTTGCGCCCCTGTACATTGAGCGTGGCGGGCATGAGCGGCGTGTGGTGTGTAAGATACGCAAAAATATCCTGCATCGCGGTGTTGGATTTAAGCGTCAGCGGCCAAAGATATACGGTCTGCATGGCACGGATTTGCTGCATGCGATAGTCATGCGGCGAAGCCAGTTCCAGCACCTCCATACGCCCATAGACCAGATCGACAAACTCCATGAACTTCTCGCGCTGCAGTCCCCCCAGATATAACTCCTCCGGCGGGCGGTTGGAGGTAATAACAAAAGTAACCTTGTCATCCAGAAGGAAAGTAAACAGCTTGCTCAGTATCATCGCGTCAGCAACGTCAGTCACTTGCAGTTCATCCAGACAAATCAGTTTGCCGTTATTGGTAGAAATTTCATGCGCCACAGTGGGCAGCAATTCCTGCTTCAGGCCTTTTTCCTCAATTGTCCGCCGCCACGCATGAATTTTTCCATGCACCTCCTGCATGAACGCATGAAAATGAATGCGGCGTTTGGCTGTGACCGGTACGGCGGCATAAAACATATCCATCAGCAGCGACTTGCCACGCCCCACCGCACCCCAGATATAAATGCTGCGCGGGGCAGGGGAGGAAGCGCGCAGCGGCAGAATCTTATGGATAAGACTGCGCTTTGGACGAGCGCTCAGCGTTTCATAAAGCGTCTGCAGGCGGGCGTTCACCAGACGCTGCGCCTCATCGTTAAGAAGCTTGCCTTCCTTGACGCACCCCTCATAAGCGTGCAACGGATCGACGGATTGTGGTTGAACAGAGGAAAGCATGTGCGCTAAAGAGATGGTCTATGAAAATAGTGAGAACTAAGAAAGAGTTGCAAGAGGCTATACGCTGGCTTCGTGCAGAAGGCAAGACCATTGGTCTGGTACCCACCATGGGCGCGTTGCATAGTGGGCATCTATCCCTTATGCGCGCGGCAAAGAAGCATGCCGATGCGATAGTGGTCTATATTTTTGTTAACCCAATGCAATTTGCTCCCCATGAGGACTTAACGCGCTATCCACGCCCATGGGAAGCCGACGTTGAGCTATGCCGTAACGAAGGCGTTGAACTCTTATATGCCCCCTCTGAGAAGGACGTGTATCCTGAGGGATATGGTACAGTGGTATCCGTCAAAGGGGTAAGCGAAGAGCTCGACGGCGTCAGCCGTCCAGCACATTTTGACGGTGTGGCCACAGTGCTCGCCAAAATGTTCATCCGAATTACGCCTGACGCTGTGATGTTCGGTGAAAAAGATTACCAGCAATTGCAGGTGGTAAAAAAACTGGTACGCGATCTTGACTTGCCGATCAACGTTATCGGCGTACCCACAGAGCGCGAAGAAGGGAAGGGGCTGGCCAAGTCTTCCCGCAATGCATACCTCAGCGAAAAAGAGGCTACCATTGCCCCGGAGCTTTTTGCCATTATGCAGGATGTGGCAAAAAAAATTAAGCAGGGTAGCGATATAATAAAAACACTGGATGAAGGCAAAGCCGCGTTACTCGCCGCTGGCTTTGCTGGAATAGACTATTTTGAACTGCGCGACGGCGAAACGCTTGCGCCCGTAACCTCACTTGCAAGACCGGCGCGCTTGCTTGCCGCTGTGCATCTTGGTACAACGCGATTGATTGATAATATCGCCGTGGGAGCGGAGGAGCGATAGCGACGACTCCCCTTAAAAAAGGAAACACCATGAACGAAGCCGAAATACTCAAGGAATTCACCGACGCGGGCGCCATACTCAAAGGGCATTTTATCCTGTCCTCTGGCTTGCATAGCGACACCTACCTGCAATGCGCGCGCGTGCTTATGGAGCCCAGCCGCGCTGACCGTCTATGCAAGGCATTGGCCGCCAAACTCACAAAGCAGCTGCCCAAGGCAGAGTTCGATCTGGTGGTGGCTCCCGCCATGGGCGGGGTTATCGTCGGCTACGAAATGGGGCGACAGCTTGGCGTACCCTCGATTTTCTGCGAGCGCGAGAATGGGGCATTCACCTTCCGCCGCGGCTTTTCCATTGAGAAGGGTGCCAAGATTCTAGTGGTGGAAGATGTCGTAACGACCGCCAAGTCGTCGCTGGAAACTATCGACTGCATTCGCGCTCATGGCGGCGAGGTGATTGCCGAAGCCAGCCTTATGGACAGAGGGGAAGGGGCCAAAAACCTCTCCGTTCCGCTTATCTCACTGCTTAAGTTGAACGTTCCGACCTACCAGCCTGACGCCCTACCTGCTCATCTTAAGGATGTGCCTGCGGTGAAGCCGGGGAGTAGGGGATTGAAGTAGGATATGCAGAATTTAAAATATTATTATTTCTTTTTGTTTTATACCATTGTCGGATGGTGGACAATAATAGGGGAAGCGATTTGCGGTATTATTTTTCTTTGTATCATTTTTGGTTTTTTAGGCGCTAATTGGCATTATCCATGGTGGTCACTTATTATTATCCTACCTATCTTCCCTATTTTACGATTAATACGCCGAAGAACAAATGCGGCTTTAATAAGTTTAAAAAATAATAATCCACCTGAATAATTGTCACCCCGCACTTTGCACAAGATCCCGGCCTTCGCCGGGATGACAGTTTCCAAGACGCGAGCGAAGCTCGCGGGAAACATGTCACTTCGGCGCGATCATCATAATGAGCTGGCGGCCTTCCATGCGTGGGCTGGTTTCCATCTTCACCGAATCGGCGAGCTCCGCCTGCACCTGCTCCAGGAGCTTCATGCCCAGTTCCTGATGGGCGATTTCGCGGCCACGGAATTTGAGCGTGAACTTCACCTTGTCGCCGTCTTCAATAAACCCGCGAACGGCGCGCAGCTTTACATCCAGATCATGCTTGTCAATCGTCGGGCGCAGTTTGATTTCCTTCACCACAATGACCTTCTGCTTCTTGCGCTGCTCGGCGGCCTTTTTCTGCACTTCATACTTATATTTGCCGTAATCCATCACCTTACATACGGGCGGCTCAGCATTAGGCGAGATTTCCACGAGATCGAGCCCGGCGGCTTCCGCATGACGCATCCCTTCCTTAACAGTGACAACGCCGATCATGTTGCCTTTCCCATCAATCAAACGTATCGACGGCGCTGATATTTCATTATTAATGCGCGGTTCGTCGGACTTGGGTTTCTGTGGTAGTGCCATTGGTTCTCCTTAAGTGGTTAATCTTAATACATTAGACGTGTCATACTCGCGCTCGACGCGAGTATCCAGCTTTTATAGATCCTCGGGTCAAGCCCGAGGATGACAAAAATATAGAAAGATGATGACTCATATGGGGCTCTGTGCTTCCACACTGAGTGTACGCGCAGCTTCAGCAAGTGCCATCACTTCTTGTTTTTCCGAGCCGATACGGCGGATGGAAACGGTTTTTTCCGCCTTCTCGCGCGCACCAAGCGCCAAGATTGCCGGAATTTTGGCATTGGAATGTTCACGGATTTTGTAATTAATTTTATTACTGCTGATGTCGATGCCAACACGCAGTCCTGCAGCTTCCAGCGCCGCTTTTACTTCCAGCGCATAGTCATCAACATCGTTCGTAATTGTCGTCACCATCACCTGCACCGGCGCAAGCCAGAGCGGGAACTTGCCGGAATATTCTTCAATCAATATGCCGATAAAGCGCTCGAGCGAGCCTAAGATGGCGCGGTGGAGCATCACCGGGCGGTGCTTGGCGCCGTCTGCGCCGATATATTCCGCGCCTAAACGTTCCGGCAGCACAAAATCCACCTGCAGCGTGCCGCATTGCCAATCACGGCCAATGGCATCACGCAGCACAAATTCCAGCTTCGGGCCGTAAAACGCTCCCTCGCCGGGATTGAGCGTATAGGGCAGGGTGGTGGCCTCCACGGCCTCTTTAAGCGCACCCTCGGCTTTGTCCCATATGGCATCTTCACCTGCGCGCTTGGTGGGGCGGTCGGAGAATTTCACGCTGATTTCGGTAAAGCCAAAATCCTTATAGACTTCCTTCAGCAATTCGCAGAATGCCACCGTCTCGGCGGTAATCTGATCTTCGGTGCAGAAAATATGCGCGTCGTCCTGTACGAAACCGCGTACACGCATGATGCCGTGCAGCGCGCCGGAGGGTTCATTGCGGTGGCACATGCCAAATTCGGCCATGCGCAGCGGCAAGTCGCGGTAGCTTTTGGTGCCTTGGCGGAAAATCTGCACATGGCATGGGCAGTTCATCGGCTTAAGCGCCAGCACACGCTCTTCGGATTCCGCCGTGAACATATGCTCGCCGAATTTCTCCCAATGCCCAGAGGCTTCCCAAAGCGAGCGGTCAACCAGCACCGGCGTCTTCACTTCAATATAGCCGCGCTTACGGATTTTACTGCGGATGTAATTCTCAATCGTGCGGTAAAGCGTCCAGCCCTTGTCGTGCCAGAACACCTGGCCCACGGCCTCTTCTTGAATATGGAACAAGTCAAGTTCGCGGCCCAGCTTGCGATGGTCACGTTTCTCGGCTTCTTCCAGCATAGCGAGATAGGCCTTGAGCTGCTTTTCATCCGCCCAGGCCGTGCCGTAAATGCGCTGAAGCATGGCGTTTTTGCTGTCGCCGCGCCAGTAAGCGCCTGCGACCTTCATAAGCTTGAACGCCTTCACATGCGCAGTGGATGACGCATGCGGCCCGCGGCAGAGGTCGATAAAATTGCCCTGGCGATAAAGGCCGATTTTCTGGTCGGCAGGAATGCTGGCGATAATCTCCGCCTTGTAATGCTCACCCATACCTTCAAAGAACTTCACCGCCTTATCGCGTTCCCATTCCTCACGCCGGATGGGTTCGGCGCGCTGGCTGATCTCCTGCATGCGCTTTTCGATGCCAGCCAAATCCTCGGTCGAGAATGGCTTATCGCGCGCGAAGTCGTAGTAAAATCCGTTTTCAATCGCCGGGCCGATGGTCACCTGCGTTTCAGGAAACAGTTCCTTCACGGCTTCGGCCATCAAGTGCGCCGCGTCATGGCGGATAATCTCAAGTCCTTCAGGCGATTTTGGCGTAACGATTTCCACCGACGCATTGCGGGTAATCGGCAGATAAATATCCTGAATGTTACCGTCTACTTTGATTGCCAGGGCCGCCTTGGCAAGACCCGCTCCGATAGATGCCGCAATCTCTTCGCCCGTTATGGATGGTAAGTCGAACACGCGTTCGCTTTTGTCGGGCAGCGTAATATGTATAGCCATTGAGTCGCGTGAAACCTCAAAGTTACAGGGACTTGCGACATTAGAGAGATTGCCCGCCCTGTCAAGGGCTGATTGACTGGGAAAAGCGCTTAATCTATCAGTGTGGCCGCCATGAAAACCTCTCTATTCGATTTTACGCTTCCTCAGGAACGCATAGCTACCCATCCGCTAAAGCCGCGTGACGCATCGCGCATGCTGGTCGTAACCCCAAAGAGCATGGAGGATAGGGGAGTAAGGGACTTGCCATCTTTGCTGCGAGCAGGGGATGTGATGGTCTTCAATGATACCCGCGTTATTCCGGCAAGGCTCATCGGAAAACGAGGGGAGGCGCGTATTGAGATAACGCTTCATAAGCATTTGGGCGAAAAATCATGGCGCGCTTTTGCCAAACCAGGAAAACGTATACGAATTAATGATAAAATAATATTTTCCAATGAGTTTAGTTGTATAATTAAACAAAAATATAAATCTGGTGAAGTGGATATCGAATGGGAATGCAGCAACTGGCAGGAATGCCTTAATAAATACGGAAAAGTTCCATTACCACACTACATGAAAAGAAATGAAGAAGAGACTGATAAACATAATTACCAGACTATTTATGCCGCTAAGGACGGAGCCGTTGCCGCACCTACAGCAGGGCTACATTTTACCCCCGAATTAATCAAGGCACTGGATGATAAAGGCATTAAGCGAGTCCATGTGACGTTGCATGTCGGCGCTGGAACGTTTCTTCCGGTAAAGACCGAAGATACAAACGATCACAAGATGCATAGCGAATATGCTGAAATATCTCAGGAAGCATGTGAAATCCTCAACCAGGCTCGTAAGAACGGTGGGCGAATCATCGCTGTGGGTACTACGTCGCTACGCACACTGGAGTCAGCAAGCGATGAACAGGGAAAAATTCATCCATTTTCGGGGGATACGAATATTTTTATTACTCCAGGCTATGCCTTTAAAGCTGTGGATATCCTTATGACTAACTTTCATTTACCACGCTCTACATTATTCATGCTGGTCAGCGCCTTTATGGGATTAGGGCGTATGCAGAAAGCTTACGCGCATGCCATAGCATCAGATTATCGTTTTTATTCATATGGTGATGCGTGCTTATTGATAAAATGAATGAATCATATCGGTTGCAGAGCCCAGCCGTTCTTGATACTATATAGTCAATACTCATGACAAATCCACCGTCATTCACGGTCATATACAAAGATGCCTTTCTTCCTCTTCACTGGAATAATAGCTGTCAGTTTCATCATTCCGCTGTTATTCATAAGCCTCCTAAGGTTTCTGCGGCTCGTTCCTTCACACGTTATGGTTACCCCAACGATACCGTCGGAATGGAAGCGACCGTTTCTATCAGCGTTGCTTCTATTCAGTTTGAGCACGTGCTTAATTATCGTAGAAAGACTATCTATACGGAATCCCGCCGCCATGGGGCTCGACGAAGCAGGTTGGTGGCTCGCGTCGCCAATTCACGCCTTTTACTCCATAACTTCCGTATGCCTTAGCTACTCTCTATTAAAACAAAGTCGCTACAAAGTAATACCGCTATCTCTTCTAGGTGTGAGTATTCTTTGCCTTCCGGTAATTGCGCCATACTCTCACATTGGTCAAGCACTCCAGGTTTTGGCTGCCAAATGCGGAGCCACACAGGAGCATCTTGCAACAAGCATATTTTAAGACCTGCGTGTGATGCAAGAACAACGAGCCTCAACCCAGACATCAAATTATCGTTTTTATTCATATGGAGATGCATGCTTGCTGATAAAATAAATGAACAATTTAACCGTTTTTTAATACCAAAATTATACCATGGCTTAATATGGAAAATAAAAAAGTAGCTATTATATCCGATACACATATCGGTTCAGAGCGCTCACGATTCCGCTACATAGCTTTGAACGATACGATTGGACTCTTTAAATCAATGGATACCGTCGTTCTTAATGGCGATACTTTTACTCTGCTTGGAAAGCCATCAACACGTAGCGCAATCCTAACTGAAGCAAATCGCGAGCACCTGCAAAAAAGAATGGATACGCTTTTTATTGAGCTGGAAAGAATATTGCGCGAATGCCCTAATACCCATTTTCACTATCTCGTTGGAAATCATGATGGATTTCCGCCTGCCTATGATCGCTTGCAAGAACTTGCAAAGCATTACAAGAATCTTGAGCCACATTATGAACAGTTAATCCTGGGAGATGCGTTGTTTACGCATGGCGATCTGAACATTCCACCTAAATACCTTTCAACACGAAATGCGTTTTCTACAGACAGAAAACGAAATTTTAGCCTACCTGGAGGTGTGCCTGGTGAGATGGAGCAGGCCATGTATCAGGATATTTGCCAAAACATGAAACAAGCTGGAAGGCTAAATAACATTTCCTCGGTTTTTATAGGACACACGCATATGCCGGTTTTCGGTTATGAGGTGGAGGGAGTACGCTTTTATAATAGCGGTGGATTTGAAGGGGAAAGAGTCGGTTGCATTTTTACTGGCAACCTAACGGATGATGGTCACTTAAAGGACATTGTGGCAAAGATTATAGAACCTAAGATGTTGGGTGCGCCCTCCTTATAATTTTCCATGCTCCAAACTATATCTTTAAAGCTGGCTAATTACTTAGCAGAGCTTATTATATCATCATATGCAGTGGTTGTTTCTAATTTTGCTCGCGGTAGGGATGTTTACAATCCTACGTTTATGTTTCTGGAACGCTCCCAAAACGGATAAAGAACCTACTGCTGATCCGTTAGGGCAAGGATTTAATGATCCCAGCGGTCAATAATAGTATACTTATTGGCATTATTTTCTATGGCTTTAGAAAATTTAGCGATTGTACGCAGGTTGATTGGTTACGGTTACTAAATTATCCAGCACTCGGCTTAGCTCTTTAGGCGTATTTTTAACATATATCCGGTTGCCTTCACGCACTATACTTGTGCCGAATGCATCATTACCAGTACGGAAAGTATCTAAGGCATATTTTAAACCGTCTATTACTTCTTTATTTCCGGTCAGCTTGTAACCACCACGGACTTTTTCGGTACGAACATATTTTGCCATCACCAGGATATATTCTTTATAAGCATCATTATTCTGCTCTATAAGCGAACGCGCCCCGAATTCCTTCAAAACACTAACTATTTCAGGCCTCGACCCGGCAAGACTCATTAATGAAGGCATACCGCTGAGTACGGTGGTGATATTATATTTCGCAGCGACTTCGGGAGGAATGTCGATGGGGTATTCCTTCGCACCAATTTCTTTTCTTATTTTTTCAAGAACAGCGAAATCTACGTAATGAGCAGGTATTCTGTAACTTGCACCAGGAGTATCTGCCAACGCTTTAGCCTCCTTAGGGGGTATGCTGGCAAGGGCTTCTCTAAGACTACCTGCATCATCCATCATTATGTGTTTTCTCAGTAGTCCGACTGTTACTGTTGATGTCATATCCGCTCTCCTGATGATGGAAAATTATTTACTGAGTATGGCATAGAAAGATATATATTGGGTTAATGCATTATTGATAATCTATTAAAGTTAACTTTTTATGGACCGTAATCATATATTATTTTCCATAATATATATTATACGATAATTATCTAGTCAGAACGGTAGCGCCTAACTTCTGACGTTCATTCATAACAGCCGCCCGATGCCCTCCCGCTTCATGGCCATCTTGGTGGTGTTCATCCTCATGCTCATGGTGCTCATCCTCATGATGAGACATCACCATCCCCATCATGGCATTTTCATAAGCCCCATGCGCGAGCGGGATAAAATCCGGATGCACGCCTTCGACATGATGCAGTTGATCATAATAAGACTGCAGCTTCTTGGGCTTAAGCCTCAACATCCGGCGGAAGAACTCGACGAACTTCTTCCATCTGGACTTTTCCTGCTGTTCTTCAGGAATATTGGGCGACGAACCCGCTACCCTTCCTGCCCGCACAGCATGGATTATCTTGTCTTCCTGCCCCTGACTTTCCGTCAGCACCTTGGCAATGCGCGGATCGCGCTGAATCATAAGAATCAGGTCGCCCTTTACATCCGGCGGCAGGGTTTCCAGCAATTCCTGGAGTTTTTTGTCGTTAGTATCCATATGAGCTTCATATCCTAGCACAAAATAATGACGAAATCATGACAGGCTCTGTTTTCCTTTATCACGCTTGATCTTTCAGCAGTTTTGTGTATGTTTCCTGCCTCTTTGCCGTCGCGCGCCAAGCGTAGCAGCCATTTTAACCCATAACCCTCTCAGCGGAGGTACCGCTGAATCTTAGGAAACCACCATGTCTCACAGCACTGCTGCCCACAAAACCACCGAAGTCCCCTATACCGAATTCTCTACCGGCGAAAATTTTAGTGAACTCTTTGAAACATCGGTTAGATCCGGTGAAAAAACTGAGGGAAACGTTATCACTGGTACTATCGTTGCTATTGAAAATGACGATATCGTTGTTGTTGATGTCGGCCTCAAATCCGAAGGCCGCATACCGCTTAAGGAATT